>ERZ779865.1901-NODE-1901-length-14221-cov-13.110052_pt1 | contig 14221 bp, 10 predicted proteins | sample MGYA00433088_ERZ779865 | MGnify/ENA primary metagenome ERZ779865 (study PRJEB29588, sample SAMEA2151703) | human gut metagenome | biome: human gut; feature: human-associated habitat; material: faeces | place: Denmark | collected 2008/2010 ... | reverse complement strand
AAAGGGTTCGGTGGCGTTAGACGGTATCAGCCTGACCGTGGCAGAGGTGCGAAGTGACAGCTTCAGCGTATCGGTGATTCCACACACAAGGGCGAACACGACACTCACACATAAAAAAATTGGTGATATTATTAATATTGAAACGGACTGTATCGGTAAATATATTGAAAAACTGATACCGGGACACGGCGGCGGTGTGAGCCGCGAAGTGCTGTTAAGGAACGGATTTATTTAGGAAAGGTGAACAAAAATGAGTGAATTTCAGTTTAGTACGGTGGAAGAAGCACTGGAAGATTTAAAAAACGGAAAAATTATTCTCGTAGCGGATGATGAAGACCGCGAAAATGAAGGCGATATGATTTGTGCGGCAGAATTTGCGACGACAGAAAATGTTAATTTTATGGCGACACACGCTAAGGGCTTAATCTGTATGCCGATGAGTGAAGAAATCTGCCGCCGCTTACAGTTTCCGCAGATGGTGACAGACAATACGGACAATCATGAAACAGCATTTACCGTATCTGTCGATTATGTGGAAACAACGACAGGCATTTCCGCAAAGGAACGCGGACTGACGGCACGAAAATGTGTGGAAGACGGTGTAAAACCGCAGGATTTCAGAAGACCGGGACATATGTTTCCGCTGATCGCAAAAGATGGTGGCGTTCTTGAACGGAACGGCCACACGGAGGCAACTGTGGATCTCATGCGGCTGGCAGGTTTAAAACCATGTGGGCTCTGCTGTGAAATTATGCGGGAAGATGGAACCATGATGCGGGCAGAAGAACTGCATGCATTTGCAAAGGAGCATAAACTGCCATACATGACGATCAAGGAGTTACAGGAATATCGGAATCATCACCTGAATTTCTTAAGGCACAGCTTGATGCAATATTTACAGATATATATCCTGATGCAGTTAAGATAGGAATGGTTGCATCAAAGGAACTTATTGAAACAATAGCCGATTCATTAATTATATATAAAGCAAAAAATATCGTTCTTGACCCGGTTATGGTATCAACGAGTGGAAGCAGGCTTATTAAGGAAGATGCAGCAGAGGTTCTTAAAGAACGCCTGATGGTGCTTGCAGATGTTATTACACCTAATATTCCGGAGACAGAAGTGCTTACAGGAATGACTGTTGACAGTGCAGATTCAATGGAGAAAGCAGCAATAAAGATATATGAGAATCTTAAATCAAAAGGAGGACATGCGGCTGTCTTAGTAAAAGGAGGACATGCTGTTCATACGGCTAACGACTGTCTGTGTGTAGATGGCAGAATAGTGTGGCTTAATGGGGAGAGAGTTGATAATCCTAACACACATGGAACTGGCTGTACATTGTCATCAGCCATTGCAGCTAATCTTGCACAGGGATTATCAATAGAAGAAAGTGTGAAGGCAGCTAAAGAGTACCTGACAGGTGCGTTGAAAGCAGGGCTTAATCTTGGAAGCGGCAGCGGCCCGCTTGACCATACATACTGGCTTGATATTAATAAGTAGTAGAAGGAGAGACAGATGGACAGCTTCTTATATAGTATAAATGCAACGGTACCAATATTTTTAGTTATGATAGTTGGCTGGGTAATAAAGCAGATTGGCGTTATAGATGACCATTTTGCAAATGTGGCTAATAAATATGTATTTAAGGTGGCACTTCCAGTACTGTTATTCAGGGATTTAGCAGCAGCAGATTTTAAATCGCAGTTTGATGTTAAGTTTGTACTGTACTGCATGATTGTTACTACTATAATGTTTAGTGGAATATGGATATGCACAGAGATATTCATGAAGGATGATACGCAGAAGGGTGCATTTGTGCAGGCATCATTCAGAAGCAGTGCGGCGATACTGGGAATGGCATTCATACAGAATATGTACCAGAGCACTGGAATGGCACCACTTATGATAGTTGCTGCAGTTCCGTTGTTTAATATATTTTCGGTAATAGTGCTTACCTTTAAGGCACATCCTGAGTGTTATGGCAGCACAGAAGAACAATCTACGGATAAGAAAGAAAACATTAAAAAAGCGTGCTTTAATATTGTAACTAATCCGATAATTATAGGAATTGTGCTGGGATTGTTATCTTCTCTTGCAGGATTAAGATATCCGGTAATTATCAATAAGACGATTAATAATATTTCACAGACAGCTACACCTGTTGCACTTATATGTATTGGTGCGTCATTTGAAGGGAAAAAGGCAATTAAGAAGATTAAACCTACGGTTATTGCTACATTTTTAAAACTCGTGGGTCTAGCAGCAATATTTCTTCCTATAGCAGTAAAAATGGGATTTCGTAATCAGGAACTTATGGCAATTCTTATCATGCTTGCTTCACCATCTACAGTTACCTGCTTTGTTATGGCTAAAGGTATGGATAATGACGAGGTACTGTCATCAAGCATAGTTGTGCTTACAACATTACTTTCAAGTGTGACTCTTACAGCGTGGATATTTATATTAAGAAATTTTGGGCTGATTTAGAATATTTATAGTGTTTTTATCAGGTAATTCATGTTATAATAGACAGGCTTGATTTACTGTGGTAAAGTGAAAGCATATTAAAGCGAGAAAGGCATGGATTTTTATATGGCTAAGAATATCAGAAAAGCCGTCCTGTTACTGGCAATGTTGTCTGTGATTGTGGGAATGTTCACAGCATGCAGTAATAAAAAGAGCGATGATGGACGAACTACATTTACAGTAGGATTTGATGCGGAATTCCCACCTTATGGTTACAAAGATGATAGTGGAGAGTATGTAGGTTTTGACCTTGATCTTGCACAGGAAGTATGTGAAAGAAATGGCTGGAATCTGGTTAAGCAGCCTATTGACTGGGATTCTAAAGATATGGAGCTTAGTTCAGGCTCTATTGACTGTATATGGAACGGTTTCACGCTTAATGGAAGAGAACGTGAGTATACATGGTCTAAGGCATATATTGATAATTCACAGGTTGTTATAGTTAAATCCGGTTCAGGAATAAAGAAGTTAGAAGACCTTAAGGGTAAGGTTGTTATTGTACAGGCTGATTCATCAGCTCTTGCAGCATTTACAGGAGAGGATGCAACAGAAGAAAATCTTGCACTTGCGGCACAATTTAAGACACTTCAGCAGGTATCTGATTATAATTCAGCATTTATGAACCTTGAATCAGGTTCGGCAGATGCTGTATGTATGGATATGGGCGTTGCAAAGTATCAGCTTGAGCAGAGAGGTAACAAGTTCACAATGCTTGATGAGACTGTTTCATCGGAACAGTATGGTATTGGTTTTAAGTTAGGTAATACAGCATTAAGAGATGAAGTTCAGACAAGCCTTAATGATATGCTTGCTGATGGCACATTTGACAAGATTGCTGAAAAATGGGGACTTACAGACAGCGTATGTCTTGGAGAAGAAGGAACAGACAGTGCCTATCTCCTTGACAGTACCAGTACAACTAAGGATTCATTTGGTGAAAGACTTGTGGATATAGTTAAGCAACTTTCATCAGGAATGTTAGCAACTCTTGCAATATTCTTCTTAACACTTATATTCTCAATGCCGCTAGGACTTCTTGTATGTGAAATAAGAAAGTCAAGAATAGGCATTGTAAGATGGATTGCGAGAATATACATATCTATAATGAGAGGAACTCCTCTTATGTTACAGCTTCTTGTTGTGTTCTTCGGACCATATTATCTGTTTGGAATGAAGGTTACGGCAACATACAGATTCTACGCTGTAATTATTGGATTTGCACTTAATTATGCAGCATATTTTGCAGAAATATACAGAGGTGGAATAGAGAGCATACCTAAGGGACAGTACGAGGCAGCAGAAGTACTTGGATATTCCAAGGTACAGACATTCTGGAAGATTATATTCCCTCAGATGGTTAAGAGAGTACTTCCTCCGGTTACTAACGAGGTTATAACACTTGTTAAGGATACATCACTTGCATTTGCACTTGCTTACACAGAAATGTTTACACTTGCCAAGCAGGTAGCGGCTTCAACAGCAAGTATCATGCCATTATTCATAGCAGGATTGTTCTATTACATTTTCAATTTCCTTGTTGCTATGGTTATGGAAAAGTTAGAAAAGCGTATGCAGTATTTTGATTAAGGAGGATTTTAATATGAAGAAATTATTAGAAATATCACATTTAAAGAAATCCTTCGGCGATACTGAGGTGCTTAAGGATATATCAATGGAAGTTAACGAGGGTGAGGTTGTTGCAATTCTTGGACCTTCCGGCTCTGGTAAATCAACACTGCTTCGTTGTGCAACACTTCTTGAGAAAATGGATGCAGGAACTCTTAAGTTAGGTGGTGAAACTGCATGTGAGGACAAGGACGGAGTTTCAGTGTATGTTGGAAAGAAAGAATTAAGAGAAATCAAGAATACATATGGACTTGTGTTCCAGAACTTTAATCTTTTTCCGCATTATACAGTTATGAAAAATGTTACTGATGCACCTGTTTGTGTCCAGAAAAGGGACAAGAATGAAGTAGAGAAAGAGGCCAAAGAGCTTTTAAAGAAAGTTGGACTTGATGGCAAGGAGAACAGTTATCCATGCCAGTTGTCAGGAGGACAACAGCAGAGAGTTGCGATAGCAAGAGCACTTGCGATGAATCCTGAAATGCTTTTCTTCGACGAGCCTACATCAGCACTTGATCCTGAGATTACTGCAGGAATTCTTAAGGTTTTAAGACAGCTTGCTGATGAAAAGATGACAATGATTATCGTTACACATGAGATTGAATTTGCAAGAAAGGTTGCAGACAGGGTAATATTCATGGATGGCGGAGTTATTGTTGAGCAGGGAAAGCCGGAGGATGTTATTGACAATCCAAGTAATGAAAGAACCAAAGCATTTTTACAGAAGATGGAAAAATAATTTATGTGTATACAAACTAAATAGCTGGATATAATTGTTAATGGGAAGTTTTTTAATGAGAAAACTTCCCATTTTCTTGCATTGTGGATTTTGTTGTATAATGCTAGAATTGTATTGCTAAAGTTAGAAGAAACTAACTTAAAAGATTACAAAGCATTTGATTAGGAGGATTATATGGCAGCATATTTAGAGATTGAAAAAGTTATAGGCAGAGAAATTCTTGATTCAAGAGGCAATCCTACAGTTGAGGCAGAGGTTTATCTTGCGGATGGAACTGTTGGAAGAGGCGCAGCACCTTCAGGAGCATCTACAGGTGAATTTGAGGCGCTTGAGTTAAGAGATAAGGATAAGTCAAGATATTTGGGAAAGGGCGTTACTAAGGCAGTAGAGAACATAAACACTGTTATTAATGACTGCCTCTTTGGAATAGATGCATCTGATATATATGCAGTTGATGCAGCGATGATTAAAGCTGATGGAACTAAGGATAAGTCTAATCTTGGTGCAAATGCTATTCTTGCGGTATCTATTGCAGCAGCAAGAGCAGCATCTGTATCTTTAGATATTCCTCTTTACAGGTTCTTAGGCGGAGTATCAGGAAACAGGCTTCCTGTTCCAATGATGAATATTATTAATGGAGGCTGCCATGCATTATCAAGCGGACTTGATGTTCAGGAATTCATGATTATGCCTGTTGGTGCACCAAGCTTTAAGGAATGCTTAAGATGGTGTGCAGAGGTATTTCATGCACTTGCAGCTATACTTAAAGAAAGAGGACTTGCAACCTCTGTAGGTGATGAGGGCGGTTTTGCTCCGGCACTTAAGTCGGATGAGGAAGCAATTGAGACAATATTACAGGCAGTAGAAAAGGCTGGATATAAGCCGGGCAGGGATTTTAGGATTGCAATGGATGCAGCTTCTTCAGAGTGGAAGAGTGAGAAAGGAAAGGGTTATTACAAGCTTCCTAAGGCTGGAACAGAGTATACAGCAGAGGAGCTTATTGAGCACTGGGCTAAATTATGTGAGAAGTATCCTATTATATCTATTGAAGATGGTCTTGATGAAGAGGACTGGGAAGGCTGGAAGAAACTTACAGACAGACTTGGAGATAAGGTTCAGCTTGTAGGTGATGACCTTTTTGTTACTAATACAGAGAGACTCTCTATGGGAATTGAACTTGGAGCAGGTAATGCAATTCTTATCAAGCTTAATCAGATTGGTTCAGTTTCAGAGACACTTGAAGCTATCAAGATGGCTCATAAGGCAGGATATACAGCAATCAGCTCACACAGATCAGGTGAGACAGCAGATACAACAATTGCAGACCTCGCTGTTGCTCTTAACACTTGCCAAATTAAGACAGGTGCTCCTTCAAGATCAGAAAGAGTTGCTAAGTATAACCAGCTTTTAAGAATTGAGGAACAGCTTGGCGCCAGTGCGGTATATCCGGGAATCAGGGCTTTTAATGTTAATAATGATTAATCATTTGAAACAGATATTGAAAAAATATTAAGAAAGCCTTATAGTTGTGTATGATTATAATATATGTAACAGGAAGGCAGAACAATGATTAAGAAATTAGGAAGAAACGACCATTGCTGGTGTGGCAGTGGTAAGAAATACAAAGCGTGTCATGAAGCATTTGACGATAAGTTAAGATATCTTGAGGATATTGGACATATTGTGCCATCACACAAGTTAATCAAGACACCTGAACAGATTGAGAAGATTAAAGAGAGTGCCAGGATAAATGTAGCATGCCTTGATGCGGTTGCAGCAGCAATACATGAAGGCATGAACACTGCTGAGATTGATAAGATTGTATATGATGTAACTACTGATATGGGAGGAATTCCAGCACCACTTAATTATGAAGGATATCCTTACAGTGTGTGTACATCTGTTAATGAGCAGGTATGCCACGGATTTCCATCTAAGGATGTTATCCTTAAGTCAGGTGATATTGTAAATGTTGACTGTTCTACAATTCTTCATGGATATTTTTCAGATTCATCAAGAATGTTCTGTATAGGTGATGTTAAGCCTGAGGTAAAGAAGCTTGTTGATGTTACTAAGGAATGTGTTGAATTAGGACTTGAGCAGGTTAAGCCTTGGGGCTTCTTAGGCGATATGGGACAGGCAGTACATGACCATGCATATGCTAATGGATATACTGTTGTAAGAGAAATCGGCGGCCATGGAGTCGGACTTGAATTTCATGAAGACCCATGGGTTGGGTACAACACCAGAAAAGGAACAGATATGGTTATGGCTCCGGGAATGATGTTTACAATAGAGCCTATGGTTAATATGGGTAAGGTAAATGTTGTTACAGATGAAAAGAACGGCTGGGAAGTATCTACAGCAGATGGACTTCCTTCAGCACAGTGGGAAATTCAGGTTCTTGTAACAGAGGACGGACATGAAGTAATAAGTTGGTAGGAAATAAAATAAGTTCCTGCCAATCAGGCACGCTTTCGCTGCTCTCGCCTCGCAGCGGTACTAAATTCGCGTTACACGCTCATTAAGTACCGGCGGGCTCAAAGCGCCTGATTGGCAGGAACTTTTTTATTGATGTGATACCTATAGGTAGTCGCATTATGGGGTGCTTGATAGGTAATTTTGATAAATAACTACTAAGATAAACGTTAAAAAAGCCTATAAGATGTAAAAGATGCATACATCTTATAGGCTTTTTCGTTATTCAAGCTGGATTAAAAAGAAATTAAGTAGAAATATTACCTATTAATCATACATTTTAATTGTTATTATAGGTAGGGCATAATAATATATGTAAAATAACCTGGTTAACACAGTTTATAAGTATATTCAGCACACAAATGACATTGTATATCCAGAATTAGACGACTTGTCGTCTATCTGACAGTAGATATCCGGTGTTAAGAGGCAGTTCACAGACATCAGACTGTCATATAATTATCATCATATAACCGCCTTCTGTGTCCATTTTCCACGGATGAATCTTATAAGGAATGCAAGTGAACGGAATCCCCAGTCGATGAACATACCAAACCATACACCGAGCACGCCAAGTCCTAATGTACCACCAAGAAGGTAACTGCTTCCCACACGGAATGCCCACATAGAGAAAATGCTTACCATCATTGTGTACTTGGCATCACCGGCAGCACGGAGAGCATTAGGCATAGTAAAGCTAAGCGGCCATATGAATATTGCTACAATTGAGAACCAGTGGATAAGGCTTAAACCTGTTTTTGTTGCTTCAGGTGACAGATGGAAAAGTCCTACCACAGGAACGGCAACTATTGTCATTACAATGTTGGTTGCAAGAATACCTGCATATGCAATAAACATAAGTTTTTTTCCATATCTTTTGGCTTCATCAGGCTTCTTTGCACCTATACACTGGCCAATAACAGTAATCATTGCCATGCCAATTGCGTTACCCGGAATATTGGCAAACATTGTAACTGAGTTGGCAACTGAGTTGGCAGCGATGGCAGCAGTACCAAATGTTGAAACAAGGCTTGAAACAGAAAGCTTACCTATCTGGAACATGCCGTTTTCCAATCCGCTCGGAAGACCAATAGACAGAATCTTCTTAATGATAGAAGGTGATGGAAGAAAATCTTTGCAGGTCTTTATTCTTATTGCTGATTCTGCTCTGAACATAAGTCCGATAATAATTATGGCTGATATGATTCGCGAAATAAGAGTGGCTAAAGCTACACCGGCAACTCCCATATCAAATACAAATATAAATAAAGCATTCCCACATATATTGATTATATTCATGACAAGGCTTGTGTTCATGCTTATCTTACTGTTTCCGATACTTCTGAAAAGTGCGGCACCTGCATTATAGACACCAAGGAACGGGTATGAGATTGCTGTTATATAGAAATATATACTTGCGCTTTCAAATACATCTTTTTCAATCTTTCCAAATATGAAATTGATGATACCGTGATTGCCTATGAGAGAGATAACCATCAGTAATGATGATAGTGTACTCATAATAAATATAAGCTGTCCGGCAGATTTCTTGGACATATTAATATTCCTGCTGCCAAGATACTGGCTGCATACAACAGCACCTCCGGTTGCAAGAGCTGATAATATCTGGATAAGCAGGTTGCTTATATTATCAACAAGTGCGACACCTGAAACTGCCGCCTCTCCTGCTATTGATACCATGAATGTATCAACAAAGCCTACGCTGACAGCCAGCAGCTGTTCAAATATCAGAGGAATAATAAGCTTCTTTAAATCTTTAGATGTAAACATAATAATCTCCTATATTAATACATAGCATATCTTAATAATATAAAACAATAATTTATGTAAAAATATAAAAAAAGTAGCTGCATTTAATGCAAAATACATAAAAATTGCGAAAGACTTTTAAAAGAAGATTGATTATCTGAATAATTCTTTAGAATAAATGATTGAAAATAAGACTTGTACATGATATAATACGATATAATTTGAATATATGAAGGAGGTATTGTCGTGAAACATATTAAGACAATCAGCAACCGCGTATTAAAGGATACAATGAAGCACGGCGGATGTGGCGAGTGCCAGACATCATGCCAGTCAGCATGTAAGACATCTTGCACAGTTGGTAACCAGAGCTGTGAGAATAAGAATAACTAGTATTTTTAGTAAGAGAGTGTCGAACTATTCTGCACTCTCTTATTTTTCGTAAATGTATAGAGAACATTTACGGTTTGGAGGCTTTTTAATGATACATCAGTATAAGAATAACGGTTATAACATCGTATTAGATGTCAACAGTGGTTCTGTGCATGTTGTTGATGACATTGTATACGATATTATAGGACTTTATGAGAATAATACTCTTGAGCAGATTACAGATGCACTTAGAGACAGATATTCTGTTCAGGATATTAAAGAGGCATATGAAGAGATTGGCGAACTTAAGGAAGCAGGTCAGCTCTTTACAGAAGATATATATGAACCATATATAGATAATTTTAAGGACAGACCTACAGTTGTTAAGGCTTTATGTCTTCATATAGCACATGACTGTAATCTTGCATGTAAATATTGCTTTGCAGAAGAAGGCGAATATCATGGAAGAAGAGCTCTTATGAGCTACGAGGTAGGAAAGAAGGCTCTTGATTTCCTTGTTGCCAATTCAGGCTCAAGAAAGAATCTTGAGGTAGACTTCTTTGGCGGTGAGCCAACTATGAATTTTGAAGTTGTTAAGCAGCTTGTTGAATACGGAAGAAGCATAGAAGAGGCTAATAATAAGAAGTTCAGATTCACACTTACGACTAATGGTATTCTTCTTAATGACGAGATTCTTGATTTCGCCAATAAGGAGATGAGTAATATTGTACTTAGCATAGATGGACGTAAGGAGATTAATGACCTTATGCGTCCGACAAGGAATAACCACGGCAGCTCATATGACATTATAATGCCTAAGTTTAAGAAGGTGGCAGAGAGCAGAAATCAGATGAATTATTATGTCAGAGGTACATTTACACATAATAATCTGGATTTTTCAGAAGATGTTCTTCATCTTGCTGATGAGGGATTTGAGCAGATTTCTGTTGAGCCTGTTGTTGCACAGCCGACAGATTCATATGCTATAAGAGAAGAGGATATTCCGTTCCTTTGTGAACAGTATGATATCCTTGCGAAAGAAATCATTAAGCGAAAGAAAGCTGGTAAAGGCTTTAATTTCTTCCACTTTATGATAGATATTAATGGTGGTCCATGTGTTGCCAAGAGATTGTCAGGATGTGGTTCAGGCTGTGAGTATCTTGCAGTTACACCTTGGGGAGATTTCTACCCATGTCATCAGTTTGTTGGTAACGAAGATTTCCTTATGGGTAATGTTGATGATGGAATAGTAAGACCGGACATCAGAGACATGTTTAAGAATAGTAATGTCTATTCAAAGGAAAAATGTAAGAATTGTTTTGCAAAATTCTATTGCAGTGGTGGTTGTGCAGCTAACTCATATAACTTCCATGGTAATATCAATGATGCGTATGATGTTGGATGTGAACTTCAGAAAAAGCGTATAGAATGTGCAATAATGATTCGTGCGGCCATGGCTGAGGAAGAATAAGTATAAGGGAGAGTTTTTAACATGAAGTACAGTTTACCTAAGAAGATTATTTATTCAATAATCGTTGCTGTTTTACTTGTTGGACTTGTATTAACAGCATTTTTCGGACTTAATGGAAAGGGATACGGAAGCACTTATGATATAGATCTTGGCCTTGATCTTGCAGGTGGTGTAAGTATCACATACCAGATTAAGGAAGATAACTTTACATCACAGGATGTAGAGGATACAATCTATAAGCTTCAGAAGCGAGTAGAAGGAAAGAGTACAGAGTCACAGGTTTATAAGGAAGGTGACAACAGAATTACTGTTGAGATTCCTGGAGTAACAGATGCTAATGAGATTCTTAAGGAACTTGGTACACCAGGTTCATTGGAATTCCTTGATTCTACAGGATATTCAGCATTCTCACAGGGCAATGATTACACACCACTCCTTACAGGTTCAGATGTAAAGGCAGCACAGGCTTACACTGATACTAACAGTTCAGAAGATACACCTTATGGTGTCCAGCTTACATTTACAGATGATGGTGCTACTAAGTTCTATGATGCAACATCAGCTAACATTGGTAACAGAATCTATATCGTATACGATGGAGAAGTTGTAAGTGCACCTAATGTTAAGACAGCTATATCAGGTGGTACAGCAACTATTACAGGTATGGAATCATTCGATGATGCAGATAACCTTGCAACATATATAAGAGTTGGTTCAATTCCTCTTACACTTGAAGAAGTAAGCTCTAACATCGTTGGAGCCCAGCTTGGACATGCTGCTATCAAATCAAGTTTAGTTGCTGCAGCAATTGGTCTTGCGTTACTTTGCTTATTCATGATTGTAATGTTCAGAATTCCTGGACTTGTTGCAACATTATCACTGATTATCTATACAGCACTTGTTTTATTCCTTGTAAGTGTATATGATCTTACTCTTACACTTCCGGGTATTGCCGGTATTATTCTTGGTATTGGTATGGCGGTAGATGGTAATGTTATTATCTACACAAGAATAAGAGAAGAGATTGGTGCCGGAAAGTCTGTAGAGAGTGCTATTCTTTCAGGTTATAACAAGGCAACATCATCTATCGTAGATGGTAATGTAACAACACTTATCGCAGCTTTAGTATTGTACATATTCGGTACAGGTCCAGTTAAGGGCTTTGCTACAACTCTTGCAGTTGGTAATATTGTATCAATCTTTACATCACTTGTTATTACTAAGGTTATTATGAAGCTCTTATATAACTTTGGTATCAGGGATGCTAAGTGGTATGGTAAGAATGTATACAGAAAGACTCTTAATGTTCTTGGCATTAAGAAATGGGCTGCAATTGGCTCAGCAGTAGTTATTGCTGCAGGTATCATAACCATGGCAGTTCAGGCTGGTCTTGGAAACAGAGCATTAAACTTCAGTCTTGAGTTCGTTGGTGGTTCAACAACAACATTTACATTTGATAAAGAGTATACAGCAGAAGAGATTGAGGATAATATCATTCCTGTAATCAGAGATGCTGCAGGTATTACAGAGGTTCAGCAGCAGAAGGTTGCTGATTCAACACAGGTTTCTTTCAAGACATCTGACCTTTCACTTGACCAGAGAGAAGCTATTGAAAATGCAGTTACAGCTAAGTATCCAATTAAGGATGGAACAATCGTTGAGACAGATACAATCAGTTCATCAGTTTCTGCAACAGTTAAGAAAGATGCTATTCTTTCAGTTATACTTGCTACAATCTGTATGTTGATATATATCTTTGTAAGATTCCGTGACATCAGATTTGCGCTTGCAGCTGTATTGGCACTTCTTCATGATGTACTTGTTGTTCTTGCATTCTATGCATTTGCAAGAATTCCGGTTGGAACAACATTTATTGCATGTATGCTTACAATAGTAGGTTATTCTATCAACGGTACAATTATTATCTTTGACAGAATAAGAGAGCAGTTAAAGACAGCTAATTCGAAGACTAACATTACAGAGCTTGTTAACTCATCAATTACAAGCACAATGTCAAGAACAGTATATACATCTATAACAACACTTATAATGCTTATTGTTCTTTTCATTATGGGTGTAACTTCTGTCAAGGAGTTCACACTTCCACTTATCGTAGGTATTGTTGTTGGTGCTTACTCATCAGTATGCTTAACAAGTGCTATGTGGTATGTAATGGGTGGTAAGAAGAGAGGCGTTGTAGAAGAGAATAATAAGAAGGCAGCCTCTAAGAAAGAAGTATTCGAGGACGGTTCTCAGGTTTAATTAACAGATACAATAAGTTTATGACATGGCGGGGATTGTATATCAGTTCCCGCCATAATTGGTTTAATAATGAAACAGGGAGAAAAGAGTGAAAAGTAACTGGAGAGTATACACTAAGAAAGCTGATTTCAAAGCAATTGGGGAAAGATTTGGCATTGACCAGGTTATGGCAAGAATTATCCGTAACAGAGGGTTAGAAACGGACGAGCAGATAAATATGTATCTTAATGGGACCGTGGATGATATGCATTCACCACATTTATTAAAGGATGCAGACAAATGTGTTGATATCCTCACAGACAAGATACAAGCTGGAAAGAAAATACATATTATCGGTGATTATGATATAGATGGAATATGTTCAACAACAATTCTCTACAAAGGGCTAAAGGCTGCAGGAGCAGATGTAACATTTGCAGTACCAGACAGAATTATTGACGGATACGGTATTAATGAGCACTTAATAGATGAAGCATATAATAATGGCACAGATACAATCATTACATGCGATAATGGAATTGCTGCGATTGAGCAGATTAAATATGCTAAAGAAAAGGGAATGACAGTGATTGTAACTGACCATCATGATATACCGTTTGATTTCGTTGATGGGGAAAAGATACATAAAGTACCACAGGCAGATGCAATTGTTAATCCTAAGCAGGAAGACTGTCCGTATCCATTTGATAAACTGTGTGGAGCGGGAGTAGCCTTCAAGGTTATTAAGATTCTATATGAGAGACTTGGACTTAATCCAATCGATCTTGAAGAATATGCAGAGCTTATGGCAATTGCAACAATAGGGGATGTAGTTGATATATCAGATGAGAACAGGGTAATTGTTAAATATGGTTTAAAGCATCTGGCAGTAACTACTAATATTGGTATAAGAGCACTTGTAGAGGCGTGTGAGCTTGAGATAGACAAGATAAGCTCATATCACATAGGATTTGTTATAGGTCCATGTCTTAATG
>ERZ779865.1898-NODE-1898-length-14241-cov-4.912801_pt1 | contig 14241 bp, 10 predicted proteins | sample MGYA00433088_ERZ779865 | MGnify/ENA primary metagenome ERZ779865 (study PRJEB29588, sample SAMEA2151703) | human gut metagenome | biome: human gut; feature: human-associated habitat; material: faeces | place: Denmark | collected 2008/2010 ... | reverse complement strand
CAGCGTCATCTCCAGCTCGCCGCCACGGTAGAACTGTTTCAGTATGGCTGCAAAGTCATGTATATTGAAACTGATTTTCTCCAGCTGTGTAATTTGCGGTATGCGCTCCAGGGCAAACTCATAATAGGAGTTGAACGAGAGTTCCTGAACCTTCAGCCTGCGCTTCTGTTCCTCCATATGGTCAATCTGCCTGTCTATCTTAATCAGCATGGAATTGTTATAAAGTTCCCTTTTATATTTTTCTATGATGGCAAGTGCACGTTCCTTTTCCGATTCTGTAGCCGCTTCATCATTTATCAGAGCTGTCAGTGAACGGCACTGTCGGATAAGCTTCAGACGGCGTACTTCGGAAGGCAGCAGCAGGGCACGGCTTTCAGCCTTCTCCTGAACCTCTTCCGTATTTATCTGCCTGTCGATGTCCTCCATGCTGTGCGTGTACTGTTCATAGTCATCCTCCATCTTGGCGGCGACCAGCAGTTTCTGCCTCAGTGCCTCACGCTCACTGTCGCTGAACTTTTCAAACGGATTGAAATAGGCCTCGTAATATTCCACAATGGTCTGGTTTATCAGCATGTCCTCAATCTTTGTTGGAAATGCGTTGCCCTTGAATATCAGGAATATCAGCGATTTGAGGAAGTTCTTCTTTTCACCGAAGTTAAGTTCATATTCCTCCTTCGTGACCTTGAACGGATTCATGGAAATGGGCTTCTCCTTCGAGTAGGCTATGTATGTACCCTTGTAATATCCGCATATTCCTTCGTATGAATCACCCGTATCCACCATGACCACATCCGTATTCTGTTCCAGCAGCTGGCGTACCACACTGTTCATGTGGAAGGACTTGCCGGAACCGGAAGGACCGATACAGAAGAAGTTGGCATTGTCCGTCATTTTCTTCTTGCCTTCCTTGCCTGTAATGTCAATACATACAGGCAGTCCCTGACGGTCGGTGTAGTATGTGGTCAGCGGTGTATCCTCAGACTCCTTCAGATGCTCCTTGAAGAAAAAGCACAGGGCAGCATCCGAAAGTGTCAGGAACAGGTCATAGTCCGGGTTGAATGCATAGCCGTTACCGGGAAAACAGTCCATGAAAAGCTCCAGCTGGTTGTAGGCTGTTCTTGACGGCATGATGCCGCACTCGTACAGTTTGGTCTCCAGAAAGGAAGTTACCGGAGTAACCTTGTCAGGCGGACAGCTCACCAGAATGTTGAAGTTGCAGTACACAAGCATGGTACTGTCAACGGCCAGCCTGTCCAGCACTTCCTCAATGTCAGCCCTGGCAATACGGTTGCTCGGGTCCGGCATGGAACCGTGACGCTTCGCCTTGGCCTGGAGCTTGCGCAACAGCTTCCTCTGTCCCGGTATCTGAATGACCTGGTTGAACACCACACAGTCCGAGTAGGGGACGCCGGTAAGGAAAGAAAGCATGTCGGTTGCGATACCGTAGCCGTTGATGTTCATCTGCGTGTACGGCTTTACCATGGAAGGTAGGTTTATCTCGTCAATATCCACCAGCGGATAGGAACGGATAATCCGGTCACCTGTCCTGAGATATTCGTCCGAAGCCTTGAAGTTGGTCATCGAGAAGGGTCCGTGCCGGAACTGGAATGCCATGAAACGGTGGCAGTACTCGCTGACTTCCTCCTTGCCGAGCTTTCTGTGCCGGATATGCTTCTCCGTCAGAATATCATCCGTCTTTGATACCTTGGAATGGAAGTCGAGCCATCTCTTCGGGTCGTACTGGATGAACTGGCTTCTTTGAGCCTCCTGGGTAAGGATAAGAAAAGTCCTTATCTCTGTGAACTCCCTTCCCTCGAAGTACCTGAAATAACTTCTTGTCAGGAACTCCGCATCATCCGGCACATCATGGTGATATGCCTGTCTGCACAGAATATCCTGCTTCTGCAGTGCATATCCCTCACCGATAGTCTGAAGGATATTGGATAGCACGTCATGAAACAGCATGTACTGCTGCGCATCCGTACAGAGCTGCTGGACCGGATTTGTTATCTCAAAGATAACGGACGGCTCGCCTCTGGCCGAGAACAGCACGACATTGCCGTCCGTCTCCTCCAGCTGCGCATAGAGTCCGTCAAAAATTCTTTTCCTTTTGTGTGCCATACTGTATAAAGTGATTTACTGTTCTTTTCTCAGGCTTCTGTAGATATAGATGCCTCTTGACCTCTTCTTGTTGTGGAGTCCTCCACGCTGTTTGATGTAGATTGTTATCAGTCCCACCAGTGCCATGACCATCATGGCTATGAATCCTGCAACCTTTCCCAAGGCGATTGAGAAACCGATAAAGCCTACGAATGATACGCCTATGGCTGCCGCTGCCAGAGTGAGGAAACGGCCGCGTATGCCCATAAACTCCAGCGGCTTCTGCAATCCCTTGAACACAGGGTATCCTTCCTGATTCATTGTCATGCCGGGATAGGATTACTGGAAGAACAGCGGAAGAGCTTCCGAAAGTGCGATGAATGCGATACAGCCTCCGATGGTAAGCATGATGGTCTTCTTCACGTCCTGGTCTCCGTTCTGCATCTTGAAATAGACGTTGAAGGCACCGACCAGAACGATAACGGCAGCAATGGCCTTCATAAGGTTCGATACCGGAGTCTGATAGGAACTGACTTCCTGAGTGGCCTTGGTAAAACCAGCTGCACCCTTGCTTCCTGCCATTACGTTTGATGTGGAAATAATCAGTGCAATGGCCGCCATCACACACTTCTGTCCAAAACTTGAACCGATGAAACGCTCCGTAAGATTCCGGGCATTTTTCTTTATTATCTGCATTTCTGTATAATGTTAAAGGATTTCATCGCCAAAGAAACAGATGTCACTAAAGGAACGGTATATATATCAGGCATTTTCACAGCTGAAAATAACGGCACCGAGGTCACTGGTACCGGTCTCTGCCAGTCTGTTTATTTCCTGAATGATATTCTCTACCAGAATGCCGTCAGTCATGATGGCCTCCCGGTAAACGTGTCTGGAAGATTCTGATTTTGATGCAGATTTCTCTGTACCGTCAGAATCAGTATTTTCATTCTCAGGTCCGGGATTCCCTGTATTATTCTCTTCCTGATTCTCTTCTTTGGATTCAGGTTCATCCCGGTTTACCCTTATCGGCCTGAAACTTTGTGCCTCTTCCGATATGTCTATGTCCTCTTCTTTATGGCTGTCCTGCTCGGCATTCTGTGCGGCCTTTGCCCTCTGGAAGTCCATGAAAATCATTGCCGCATAGTAGAATACCATTGCTACGAAGAGAAAGAATACTATCTGTCCGTACTGCATGGCTGTTGTAATATGATGTTGGATGAAAGAACGGAACTGTCCTCCGGAAGCGGAAGGATATGCAGTCCCAGTCTGATACCCCGGCTTTCCAGACGTTCCCTGCGTTCCGTAGTGCCGGTATAATAAATCACGTTATGTTCCTCACTGATGATGTATCCGTTTGACTTCATGTTTGAGCGCACCCTTACCTTTGCCCTGTTTGAAATGACACGGATACCGGTTATGGGTTCCAGTCCGAAGACGATACGCCGTCTTTCCCTCTTTACCATCTGGGTACGGATACGTGAGGAAATCAGGTGTTTCTCTTCACTGCTGCGTTTCAGTCCGAGTGCAGCGGCTATGCGTCCGACACTCATCCGTGTAATGCCGAGAGCTTTCCCTATCTCAGAGAAGGAACACTCCTGAAAGTGGTTTCTGATATAGTCGGCACGCTCCATCCATCTGGATTTGGCCATTTTTACAAGTCCAAGTTCACGGGCTTTCAGCTTGACGGTCGATTCGCTAAGGTTGAGAACGGCAGCGGTATAGGCTGTGGTCTCTACCGGATACAGCTCGACAAGAGCGGCCAGCATCCTGTCAGTCCAGTCTGTTTTTTTCATATCCTACAGATTATAGCTGTTAAACAAAGATTTCTTTTCCCTTCTGTATTCTGCCAGACGTGGCAGGTAGGACTTGAAGAACGCCCTTACGATGGCATTCACCAGGTCAGAGCGGCATCTGCCATGTATATCGCAGTCATCAAGTGAATCCGCAAGGTCACGGTCAAGCTTGCATACAAGCCTTTCTGTTTTGTCCGTTCCGGAACTGTCCGATTGAAGGATTTCCATGAAGTCATCCCAGCATCCTGTATCCGAGAGGGAAACAGCAGTATCCTTTTCCTGTGCTTCGTTATTATTTTCCTTTTGCTCAACCTGGGTTTCTACGGAATCTTGCGTCAATATAAGTTCTGAATCATTGATGCCTCTTGTCAGGTCATCTATTTCCGGTATATCCTTACTCATAGTGCTATGGTTATTGAAGTTTACTGATTATTCTGGTTCTTTATTCTGATTGCAGTTGCCATTTTCTGAAGGACTGGTTTCTGATTGGCCGGTATTGTCATTTGATGCTTCATCAGACGGCTGTGCCTTCTTTTTCTTCTTAGATTTGGGATTCAGATTTTCCGTCAGCTGTATGCCTTTGAGTTCTTTTTCCCTTATCGGTTGAAGTGTATCGAAGATACTCTGATAGACATTGTCAAAGACCGGTGTAACGATAACGGCCTGCATATCAAGTGCCGCCATAGTGCTGAACCGTTCCATATCCGCACGTTTGGGAATCTTCGCAGTGACATATCCATAGTTGGAGAAGGTATCCCTTGCATTGTCCCAGATAAGCAGTTCGGAACGCTTGCCGATTCTTCCGTCATTCAGATTGGGAATGATGAAGAGTCTGGCTTTCATCCTTTCACCGACAGCCTTTTTCAGCCGGTCAACAAACATGAGGAAACTGGCCGTGGACGGAACGGTTACTAGGTCATAATGAAATGGAACAATAATGATATCCGAGTTGACGAACATGGGTATTAACCCTTCTGCTTTCAGACTGCTCGGTGTGTCCATCAGAACAACGTCTATTTCTGGATCATTGTGAAGCTTTTCCATAAGGGAAGTCATCATCGCCTTGTCATTGGCTTCGTATGCCCATACCTCGTATGGCATTTCCTGCTCGCCGTATTTTCTGATGTCAGCCTTTCGGCACTTCATAATGGAGTGCTGGAAGTCGCAGTCTATGACCACAACTCTCACACCCTTTGTCACTAGATAGTTAGCAAAGGTTACACAAAGGGTAGTTTTTCCTACACCTCCCTTCTGATTGGCAAATGTCACTATAACCGGAGTCTGTATCATTTCAAGTGTTGATTTATTTTGAGATAAATGTATAAACCAAAGTCAACAGATAAGAAATGTACAACACAATTGTGAATCTGGTTGGATAAACTAAAGTACAGCGTATAGTAAGTATGTAGGAATTATGGTTACTTCAACAAAAAAGGTTACAGCAAAGAGTCCTTCTTAGCTGCAACCTTTTGAGATTATAAAAAACACTCGTCTTTATAACTTTTACAAATACATCAGTTTTATTATGATAATAAATCCAATAGCTATCTTTATTCATAAGATTCAAGATTCTGTTTGAATCTTGTTTTTAATGATTCTTCTGATTTCAACATTTCAGAAACAAAAGACTTATAGTTGTCTGTTATCCTAGATATTGGATATATATATGTTTGAAGTTCTGCACTTTCATCATAACCATATCCCAATAAATGGAAAGTTTCCTTTTGATACTCCTTATCACCAGGTTGTATAAAAATTCCCCGTTTCCCTTTCATCTGATACATATAAGTTATCATTTGATGAATATCATCCCGATTTGTATCTTTTTTATATTTTGCATCAACAATGAGACGATCATATTCCCTATAATAATCAGGATATCTGGGAAGGCGATTATATTCTGCCAGGTAAATACATCCCAGACCTTTTCTGTTATTTGGATGTTGGAATCCCTGTTTTGTTAATATAGTAGCAAGATATTCTTCCCATAAATATGAAACATCGAATAAAATGCCATGTATTTTATTTTTCATCTCTCCATATTTAATCTTTTCATGTCGTAATATCCGTAGGCAAAGTTTCTGTAGAGGTGTATAGCGAGAATAATATGGATGGTTAATTACCTTCAAATTACTTTTAACTATACTTTCTCTTTCTTGTCTGCAGTAATTGGGTGTTGCAGATATAATCTGAGTAACACTTGTACGTGTCTCGCTATCATTTTCCAGCAATGTTCTACCAAATCTACTCTTACTGATATAATCAATAGTATGTCGTATCAATTCAGTAACATGATTATCATGGCTGAATTCACGTGTTCGATAAGCAACACGTCCGTTGAAAGGCATGTTTGACCTTAAATGTCTGTTGATGTCTATTGTACCTCGTACATTGGCATCATTATATTCATTCCGCTTGTATTCCTTGTATAAACCTTGTGATAATGCTTCATTTAGAAACTTTGGAAACATATATAAAAGGAAATTGAATAGTTGTTCATCACTCGTACCATGCGATAGATTCAACACATTAATACAAAAAACCTTGCTAAGCATATAATGTAAGAAGAAATCTTCTTTTGAATCTTGGGAGAAACGGGAATGTATGGAAAGAGATAATCCATTAAACCCTATAAAACCTGCCATATTCCCTGTTTCAAGCATAACTTTAGTACATTTTTTCTCCTTCCAATGAGTCTGTAGCAACAATAGAGGCTGTTTACCTGTCTCATCCTCACATTGATAAAATGAATGTGGATATATTAGCAGGTCATTGTCTTTATCATCTAACAGTTCTGAAACGTTTCTGTTGGCAATATTCTGTAATGACAGATATTTTTCAAGGTTATCAGAAGTCGATGAATATTTTGTATTATCCCTCAATATCAGCATCTAGATCTCCTTTAAAATACATATTCTCCAATTTTTTCATACTCTCCATAGCATTCGGCATACCTCTTAAATATTCTGAAAGGACCCCTTTTAAGTGATTCTCCCAAAGATGTATGTAGGCAGCTTTCTTGTTGGTGTGATCTTCGTTCAGATAAAGCTGTAGTTTACTAAAATAAGAACCACCAATATGATATGCAGCATTTAGCCCTTCAATACCTGTATTGGTAGTTTCATCCCATATAGTATTATTCAGACGTTTCATTATTTCAATAACTTCATCTTTCATTTCTTGAAGATTGTCCAACATTCCAGTGTTTTCTTCAGCTTTTATTTCTTGCCAGGCAAAACGTCGGCGCATGGCAAAATCCATACTTTCAACACTACGGTCTATATCATTCATTGTTCCTATGATATAGACATTTTCAGGCACATAGAAACCTTCATAAAATGGATCAGATTTGTCGGTTATCATATTCTGATATTGAGTTTTTACCTTTCCTCTTATACCACGATAGCCGGGATCTATGCTAAAAAATAATTCACCAAATATCTTTGAAATTTCTCCACGATTAATTTCATCAATTATGAAAACATAAGATTTATTAATTGTTAAGCCTTGTGTCTTTTTATTAGACTCTAAAGTCATTCTATATACAACTTCTCGTAAAATAGCCCAATAATAAGTCGTATTAGCCCCTCCTATAATTTCTCTAATAGTTTCATTGATTCTATCCATATTATCAACTTCATCTATTGTTGGATATTTTGAATAAAGCTTTAACAGCCTATCTATAGTTACAACATTATCGGAACCATTTTCCTCATTTGTTCGGCGTTGCCATTTTATGGAATTGTTAGAAGTAATGCTTAGGTCAGTACTTTGTATTCCTGTTTTTAATTTTATCGTTTTAACTACTCCATTTTGAATATCATTTATCAAATTGTTGTAGCATTGCTTAAACAGATCATAATTACACTCTGAATCCTCATTCTTAGAATTTCTACAAGTTAAATCTAAAAGACCTTGTACGATTCCTCTATAATAAGAATAATCCAAAGTATTACCTATAATGTTTACAAATTGATCATTTCCTTCCTGTTGGATATTATATTGCTTTTTAGAAACATAATAAGTGTATATTTTTTGTAAATAGTCAATTTGAGCATTCTGAAACTTATTGGTTTTATAGAATCGAATTATTTCACGATATTTGTCAGAACCAGATTGTTCTTTGATTTCAACCTGTAAAACCTTTTTATTATTTCTAAAGTCGGAATATAAAACAATATTGTTATGTTTTATATTTTCAATTAGAATGTTATATGCTTCATCAAATGATTTAGCTATTTTATTATCATCACTTAAAATGCTCTGTTTTTGGGTATATTGAATTGCTCGTTTACAAAACTCTTTGAATACACCATTAACTCGCTTAAACCCAATATTTCCATTATTGTCAGGTGGTAGTGGTCGTAATCCTTCAACAAAATCAGTATAATCATAAGATGGATGAAATTGAACAAAGTCATATTCTGCATCCATTGTGTTTGCTATTGCTTTTGCTAAATGTGTTTTTCCTGTACCTGGTGCACCAGTAAGAATAATATTCTTATTTGCTTCTAAGATTTTTATATACTTTTCTAATTTGCTATTTTGTTCCATATCAGTTTCTGTATTTTTTAATAAATAATTTGAGATATACTGTGGAATTTCTTCTTTTAAATTAAGAGTTCCGTAAGGTTGCCACATCTTTTCAGGAGATAGGATATGTAGTTCTTTAGCAGGTATATATCCATTGTCTTTAAAACATATCCATGCCACATCAATATAATGGGAATAATAAGAATCATTACCGTCTTCATCTATTCCAGCATAATGAATATCCTTATAAAACTTATATTGAGATAAGGCAATCCCAATACCCCATAGACCAAAATTATTATTTGTACAGCAAACAATATCTCCTTCTTTTATATCCTTTATATTTTTAAAAGGTTCTATGGCTGTATGGTCATCAGTATAATCGTTTATTATCTCCTCAATGGAATAATTAGTATAATCAGTATGTTTCCATCCTATAGCCATTATGTTTTTAGAAAGAAAACTTTTCCATGCATTTTCTTTTTGTCCTTTACAATGAGTTGGACAAATGAAATAGCATTTTCTTGGCTTCTTCAAATCACTAATTTCATAATTATAAGGAATTAAGAATTTAGCGGTATCTTTCTCTATTCCTAAGGTTATCATGAAGTGCTCAAATTGTTGAGTAAGAAAAACATCAGATGCTTCCTTATATAATTTTAGCTCATGAAATTTACTGTTCGTTTGTGTTCCATCTCCATGATTTAATTTGTGCTTCTCTATCGTATTGTCTTTGTAACCAACAAAACGACTTGGAGCAAAAAATAAGGTGTTACCAAATACTTCAACGATATACCATTTACCTTGCTTAAATCGTTGTAAAGCCCATTCTTTATTGTCGACTATCGAACTTTTTGCATAAGAGTAAAGTGTATATATATTTTTAATAACGTCAATTCTGTTCTCTATAAAATCGGTTCTATCCATGCAAATCTTAGCTTAATATTTAATCTCTCACAAAGATACTAAAAACCTTAATTATTAAACAGATATAGAATGTTATAATATTCGTTCTTTTAGATTAATCCAATAATTATAAGCTATATATTTCCTTATCTAAACAATTTGTATGGAATAGTAAAATGCACATTTAAACTTATCTTTTAATTGAACGTTCATCATCAACATTATCATAGTTACCTTTTTGACCAACTTCCCACTCACGTTTCTCGCTATGACTGCCACCACCTGCATCACGCAGCTTGGCTTTGCCTGAGAAGTGTGAAGTATGCTTTGTTGATTGCTGGTGTTTATGCCGTTCAATTTGCTTCATTGGCTGTTTCTTTAACCGTTGAAGATTGAAGTTTTCCTCAGTAAGATTTATAATAATATGCTGTTTGAAATTGATGGCGTAAGTTGCATCCTCTTCCTGACGGATGGTGAAGCCCTCTTCATGTATTCGGCTTCTGACAGAGGAAACATTTTCATCATTGAATATCTCACGCAGACGGTTTACAGCATCTGTGTAGTAGTGTGTTCTTTCCGGAGATATATCTACCAGATCTTTCCGGGGAACCTTAAAAATTTTACAAAGCAAATCCCGTTCAGCCTCAGTAACCGGATTGAACATTTCTACCATAGCTATACGGTTATTACGGTCAATTGCTTCTGCCATAAAAGGTTTTAACGGACGGCTTTGGCCATCAAAATAGATGATGCCTTTCTTGATATAGGCACGCTGCTTCCTGATTTTATGGTATATTTCACTCTGGGTAATATTCGGATTTAGTGTAAGTAACCGGTCAATATAGTCCTCAATCCGCTTGAACCGCTCTTCAGGAGTAGCGAAGTCCAGAAGTTCCTCTACAGCCAGCACCCTTGCACCATTAATGATGGTATTGTTTGCATGATCAACGAGCATATACCCATATGGTGCATCCTTCTTGCCGAAGAACACAATGTCAATACCGAACTTCGTTTTCAGTTCCTTCTGCAGTTCCTCCTTGTTGGAACTTACGTCACGGTATTTCTTTAATATACTTCTGAGCTGACGGCAACGTGTCCTTTCCCGATAACCGCTCTTGAAAAGACTTTCTATTTCTGAAGAAGGGATTTCCTTCTGAACCTTTCCACCATGCTTGACGAGTACATTCCCATCTTTCTGATAGACTTCATATCCCATGGAAACCATAATTGCCTTGAACTGGGCAAATGAAGAGAACGTGTATAGCTTGGCCAAATTAATGTCATCTTCTGTTTTCTTCTTCCTATCGTTACCAAGAATACGGTCTATTACCTCCTGAGAATGTCTGCGTTCATGGCTGTGCTGAATCTTTCTTCCATTAGGTGCCACTCTCGAAGTGATGATATGAAGATGGGTATTCTCCGTGTCATAATGAGAATAAACAAGCAACGGCTGACCGGATTCTCCGTATCCCATTTCCTTGAGATACTGGTGTGCAAAATCCAGCAACTCATCTTCCGACATTTCGTGTCCCTTGCATGATATGGCCACATGAAACTGTGGTTTCCTGATTCTGCTGTTCTGTGAACTGTACTTCTGGAGATAACCGACCAGTTCACTTGGGGTAGGTTTGTGAAATGTTCCGAGTGAACCGAAATTCTGAATCTCGATAAGCCGTGCAACACCTTTCGAGACTTTATGTTCATTGTAACCGACTGAATGGAAGTTAGTGCTTCCCGGTAATATGGTTGCTATCATATTGAATTCTAATTATCATGGTTTAAGTGACTGAGTAACCGAAATAATTCAAGTTCATTAATCTACGGTTACACAATAATAATATCAGAAATGATTGAATACCGTGTAACTAATAACTCAGATTCTGACAGCTTTCTGTGTCAGAGAATCAAGGTCTTTCTTTATTCGGTTCAATGTTTCCTGAGTTTCAAGAATAACAGGTAACAGAACTTCCTGAATATAGCTGGGTGCGAGTAACCCGGCTACCGCAAGCTCATTGGCACGTTTAACTAACTGATTAAGGTTTCCTCCTGCCCAGGAAAGTTCATTCTGATATTTCCGGTAAAACAAACCCATTTCATTCATCAGTTCGAGCTGCCTTTTGGTTCCGATATCTGAATACTCTGCCAGTGCAGAGCGTATATAATGGCTCACGGATGAATAGGAGGCAGATTTCTCCTTAAACTGTTGTACTTCTTCCGGTGTCATTCTGACCTTGATGTACTTGGTTCTCTGATTCTTCATACTTGGATACATTGGTGGTTAGTTTTCCCGGACCATCTTTCGCCATGCGAAACAGCGGCCAGCCGCTCCAATGCCCCAGCATTCGGCAAGTTACTTTTGTGAGTACGAAACGGAGTTTTGTGGCCACAAAAGTACAACTTGCTTGGAAAACTCTGCACGTCAGAGCGAAGCCTTCCGGGAATGATTATTACACCCAAATTTACCGGAGATTGCCGTTGCAAACCGAAATCTGCAACACAATTCTTTGGAGGCATATTCTGGCTTACCGTGTGCTGTAGCATTCGGTTGTCTTGGAATATCCATATTGCGGAATATTGTTGTATAGAGTCCTAGAACTTATCAAGCCAATATCAGTGTGTTCTGAAATAGATGCTACAAGCATTATTCAATCATAGAACCATACAAATCGCAGTAATCAGTAATCAATGCTTCGTTATTTATGGTTGGATAAACCAAAGTTTCAAAAACACTGAAGATGTAGTTATATGGGATAGATGGCTATTGTTCTCATAAAAACTATATCCAATATAATATGTAGTCCCGATACCATGATAGCATGGTAAAAGTAACCTGATTATCTAAGTTATTGGAATCCCAATAAAAGGGAAAATATAATCTTGTAGCTGATTCAGCTGATGAAATGGCTATCGGGAAATCTTATTTTATCTGAACTGTATTGCAGAAACATTCAGGTAGAATAACCCTGTAATCAGAGTCTGGATAGACCTCGTTATCATGGTGATATAACACTGATAATCAGTAGAAAATCTACTCGAATAACAAGAAAATAGTGTTGCGTAAATTTCTGTATCTCATTGATTTTTAGTATATTTATATAATTAATAAGCTCTTATATTCATTAAATACTACACATTATGTTTGAATTGCTGTTGATTATATATCTGTTGCCGGTACTTATTATCGGTATGTTGCTCCTGAAGCTGGTATTCTGGCTTTTGAAGATTGCCATACGTCTGGCAGTCTGGTTGGTAAAAAAGGCTTTCATCCTTATATGGAAGCTTATCGTACTTGTCTTTGCCATACTTATAGGCTGTGATGTCATGCCCTGGAATCAACCGGACAAATAGAAAGGAACCGCACCAATATGAGAAATGGTACGGTTCTGATAAAGATAAGTAGAATCCTCCCTTTGCGTTAATGGTTTGTTCAGGTTTGTCGATTACATGAATCCTTTCCCTTTGCTTCTTTCATATACAACTTCCTTCTTGGAATCACAGTTCATAAGACGGAACTGAACCATACATCCGGTAGGAATATCCTTCGGCAACAGTTCAACCAATCTGTCGATAACCTGGTCCACATTACTGAAACCAATGTCTGTTATTTCACCGATAACATCACCTTTGAAATACGCACGTCCATAGATCATCATCTTCTTGGTGATACGGAACATCTTATCTGCCGGTGTCTCGAAGTCACGTGCCTTGCCTTGCTTGCTCTTCTTGCTGCTGAAGAAAATGAAGTCAATCACTTTTGCATTGAGTTCCCAGGCTGGAGTAAAATCTATCTTGACATAGCCTCTTGTTATATTTAGTCCATGACTGTGGTTCATACCGAAGGCAACTTCATACAGATTGGCATCACAGTCATTTTGGGCAATTGTAGCCCATGTATGACGGAAAGTATAATAACAGTAATAATCCTCCTTTTTCATTCCCATATCAGCACATATCTTTCTGATTCCAATATTTACGTTGGCATTGAAACTGTCCGGGTTGCTGTAACGCTTATGGAACTTGAAAAGATATTCGTCATTTTCGTCTGAAAGATACTTGTCAAATGTGGCCTGAATGAACGGTTCCACACGCATTTCAATATAGGCTTCGTCTTTCCGGCTGTGCTTTGTCTTAGCTCTTTTATATCCGATAATACCATCCTTATAGTTTTCTTTTTTAAGCTCAAAAATATCTACGGTGTTTATTCCGCCCAGACACAAGGATAGGAGTGCCACGTCTCTGCCCAGTTCCGGAAGAGAGGAAATCATTTTGGTTTCCGGTAGGGGACGATTGAAAAACTCCCTACATGCCTCTGCACTGATGGCTCTTTGAACCGTACTGTCAGATTTTGGAATGGATACTTTTAACCAAGGATTGTATTTGATTCGCACGATACCACGTTCTTCATCGTTCAGCTCTATAAGTGCCCTTTTGAATATCTGTCTTAAACAAGTCGGGTACATTTCTTTCGCCCTGTTCGTTAACGAAAGGCTATTAATCCATCTTGTCAAAACAGAAGATGACAAGTGAGTAAACATAACTCTGGTTGTTCCTAAATATCTTTCGAGGTGGTTTACAGCCAGGCGATAGTTCTTAGCATTACGTTCATGTCCTTCAGAGGCCATACGGTTAATGAATTTTGTAGCATAGTCACTAAAACATATTTCTTCATCTGAATGGATAAGGAATTCAATTAGTTCAGCAACAGAATAATTTGAGACATCCTTACGGTTTATCATATCGCTATAACGTAGGATTTCTCGTGAACAATATTCGTTGACCACAATATCCTTGATTTCGCCATTCTTGGTGATTTGCTTGTCCGTAATGAGTTTATCGGTTTTAATATAACCCATTCTTGAACGGTGGACAACACGAATGTACACTGGATAAAATCCGTCAGCTCTCT
>ERZ779865.1895-NODE-1895-length-14254-cov-13.029298_pt1 | contig 14254 bp, 13 predicted proteins | sample MGYA00433088_ERZ779865 | MGnify/ENA primary metagenome ERZ779865 (study PRJEB29588, sample SAMEA2151703) | human gut metagenome | biome: human gut; feature: human-associated habitat; material: faeces | place: Denmark | collected 2008/2010 ... | reverse complement strand
ACAGCGCCTCCCATCCGAGACGGGTGCCGTAGAGCCGGTCCAGCCCGCGGAGCACCGCTGCCGCATCGGCAGAGCCACCGCCCAGCCCCGCTTCGGAGGGAACGCGCTTCTCCAGATGCATGGCCGCGCCGGGGACGCCCGTTTCCTCCATATAGAGCGCCGCCGCGCGCCACATGAGATTGTCCGGCCCGGCAGGGGCATCGCCCTCGATGGTGAGGGACAGGCCCTCCGCGGGGCGGAGCTCCACGGCATCCGCCAGCGAGATGGCGTGCATCACTGTATCCACTTCATGGTAGCCGTCCGGCCGCCGTGCGAGCACGGGGAGCGTGAAATTGACTTTCGCCCGCGCCGTTTCCCTGATGATCTCCATTTCAAATTCCTTCATGCTATAATACAAAAAGAGAATGGCTGCGGAATGATCCGCGGTATCTGTATTGTATCTCTTCTGCGGTCAGAAAGGAATGCAACCATGAAACGGAATGATTTCCGCCTCAACTCGTACTTTTTCGTGACGCTGGTCACCATTGTGGGCTGTTTCTTCTATGCCCTCGGCATCAATCTCTTTTTCGTGCCGCACCACTTCATCGCAGGGGGCTTCACGGGCATCGCCATGATCGTGTACTACCTCACGGGGCTGCCCATCGGGCTCACGAATATTCTGCTGAATATCCCGATCCTGCTGCTGTCCCTGCGGTTCATGGGACGGTTCTACACGGTGATCACCATCATCGGCACTATCGCCATTTCCGTCCTCATCGACCTCACGTCGTTCCTCTCCTACTGGGAGGGCGTGCAGAATCCGCTGGTGGCGGCCATCTCCGGCGGCGTGCTCCTCGGCGTGGGCTGCGGCATCCTGTACCGCTATAATTCCAACAGCGGCGGCCTCGACGTGATCGGCGCCATCGTGAAGAAGTACTACAATCTGGAGATCGGCTACGTGGTCTTTGCGCTGAACTGCCTCATCGTGGCCGCGTCGGGCCTCTTCTTCTCCGTGGAGACCACCATCTGCACGCTGGTGGCCATGTACATCAATGCCAACGTGTCGGGGCGCATTGTCATCGGCTTCGCCCAGCGGAAGGCGGCCTTCATCGTGTCGGAGAAGCCCTATGAGGTGGCAGACTCCCTCCTGCGGAATCTCCGCCACGGGGCGACGCTCCTCTACGGTCAGGGCGCGTACACCGGCGGGGACAAGAAGATCCTCTTCGCCATCATCAATCTGACCCAGATCTCCCGCCTGAAATGGCTCATCCGGAAGGTCGATCCCCATGCCTTCCTCTTTATCATGAATACCACCGACGTCATCGGCCGGGGCTTCACCAGCCCGCTCTCCCGGGCGGCCTCGCTCGATACGGACCGGTATCGTCCCGGCCCGGACGGCACGCTCATTCCCACCGAATCATGGCAGCAGGAGCTGTCCCGGGAGGAACGGGGCGAACCGGAGCCGACGGACGCTCATCAGCACTGAATCGGAAAGGAGCTTCTTTCATGAAATCCGCTGCTTTGATCCTTGCGGGCCTGCTTCTGCTCCCCGCCGCCGCGTCTGCGGAAAGCACGGCGTTTTTCTCTTCCTCCGCGTGGCATCTGTCCGGCACGGAGGCCGCTGTGACGAGCCGGAGCTCGTCGTCTCTCCTCTATACGGACGGCACGGGCCGTCTCACCGACTTTTCCATGGAACTGGAGGACGGGGTCATGACCCTCACCATCCGCCAGGACGGCGCGGTGGTCTGCCGCCGGGCCTATCCCGTATCGTCCGGGGATTTCGCCGTCTCCCGCCGGGAGGACAACGGCCGGGTGTATTTCCTCATCACCGCCGGCGAACGGCACCTCATCGCCGAGCCGGACCGGAGCGGCCTCTGGTCCATCCGTCCTGCCGGGGAGGAGCCCGCTGCCGTGCCGCTTGCGCTCTGAACCGGACCGCCGCCTCGGGCGGCTTTTTTTCTGCCCGTCAGATAATTATTTTAACTAATCATCTGGACGGCAGGAAAAATATATCGTATACTATACGAAAAGAGTTTTGGGCCAAAGGAGGCAACACACCGTGGAAGATACGGCCATACTGAAAGCATCGGATTTCCTCAACGAGGACGAGCCGCTTCTGTCCTTCATGCTGGGCAATATCCGGAATGCCATCGTGAACCGGGCGAACCATATCGCCGGCCAGTACGGCTTCACCCTGCGGCAGTTTCTGGTGGTCTCCTATATTGACCGGCACGCCGGCGAGGTGGTGACGCAGAAAACGCTGGAGGATCATATGCATCTCTCCAATCCGACCATCACCGTGCTCATCCAGAATATGATGAAGAAGGACCTCATCCACCGGGTGAAGGTGCCCGAGGACGGACGGAAATACCAGCTGCTCCTCACGGCGAAGGCCAAGGAAAACTGCGACCAGTGCTGTACGGCCATGCTGAGGGACGACGAGCTCATCTATACGGGCGTGACCGAGGAGGAAAAGCAGCAGCTCCTGTCCATCCTGCAGAAGCTGGAAAGCAATCTGGGCTATTCCAGCAATCCCGATGCATAAAGAAAAGACACCGCATGAAACGGTGTCTTTTTTTGCGCCTTATTTGCTCCAGTCGTGATTGTATACGTCCCACCCGCGGAGCGTGCGCAGGTACTCCACGCACCTGTCGATATCCGAGAGGAGGCGGTCCTTCTCCCGGGGCAGATCCGCCGCGAGGGGGATGTAATTGGACACGTGGTTGCTCCGGAAAATGCAGCGGCTCCCCACGGGCAGCTCCGTGTGCTCCACCATGAGGCGCAGCTCCTCCATGAGCCCCGCCGGGGAGAGCGGCTGGAATTCGCCCCGCTCGAACTGGTCCTTCAGCTCGCTTCCGCGGTACAGCATGAGGCACAGCGCCGACCACATGGTGGGCCGGATGGCGGAAATGGCCTCCGCCGTGGCCAGTGCGTGGCGGCGGCTCCCCGGCGCGCCTGCCAGCCCGAGGATGGTCATGATGGAGAGCTGCATCCCCGATGCAATGACCCGCTGCCCGGCGGCGACGGATTCCTCACCGGTGACGCCCTTCCGCACGGCGCGGAGTGTCTCCGTATCGCCGCTCTCCATGCCGTAGTACAGGAGCCCCAGCCCGGCCTCGCGAAGCTTTTCCATCTCCTCCGGCGATTTCCGCAGGATGTCCCGCGGCGCCGCGTAGGAGGAGACCCGCTCCAGCAGAGGAAACGCGCGGTGCAGCTCCGCCAGAATGGCCAGCAGCCGGTCCGTATCGAGGACGAATGCATCCCCGTCGGCGAGGAACACCCGCCGCACGGAGCGCTTCCCGTAGTGCTCCGCCAGGGCGATCTGGCGCAAGATGGCCTGGTCGTCCAGCCGCTCGAAGCGCACGCCCCGGTACATATTGCAGTAGGTGCACCGGTTGTGCGCACAGCCCCGCGTCACCCGCAGGATGAAGCTCCGCGCCTCGCTGGGCGGGCGGAATACGGGCGTATCGTACGAATCAAAAAACATTCCTTCCATAGGTCCTCCTTCAGGCCGTTTCTGTCCATTGTACAGGAAAGGCCCTCCCCCTTCCAGGCATGAAAAAAAGGATGGCTGAAAGAGGGGGAAAAAGCCATCCTTTCTCCGGGTGTTCCCGGCCGGTGTGATCCGCGGCCGGAAGGCCTTCTGCCGCGCGCCGGAGCGCGCTGTCTCTATACAATGGAAAATCTGTCTGCTTCACTGTCCCTGTCCGTCAGGGCGCGCCGTCCGCCGCGGAGCGGCTGCGGGCTTCCGCAGAGACGGCATATCCTCCGGCAGGGAGATCCACCAGGGAATATCCATGCTGCGGATGTCTTTTCTTCCTGCGGAGCAGGACTTGCACGGATACTGTTTCATGGTTCTCACCCTTTCCTGTAATTCTATAGCATACTATCTTCCTTTGAGATATATAGTATACGATGAATCAAATTTTTGCAAGTCCCTTTTTATAAATAAATTTTAAAATTCCCGACCGCATAGGCAGGGAGCCGCCGCTGTGGTATGATGAGATAAATTCCCTGATTTCCCAAGGAAAGGACTCTATCATGAAAACACTGCAATCTCCCTGCCGCATCGCGGTCGTCCAGGCTGCGCCGGTGCTCTTCGACAAGGACGCCTGCCTCGCCAAGGCGCTCCGCCTCATCGACGAAGCCGCCGCCCACGGCGCTGAGCTCATCGTCTTTCCGGAGCTTTTCATCCCGGGCTATCCCTACGGCATGACCTTCGGCTTCACCGTGGGGAGCCGCACCGAGGAGGGCCGCCGGGACTGGAAGCGCTATTACGACGCGTCCATTCTCGTCCCCGGCCCGGAAACGGACGCCCTCGCCGAGGCGGCGAAGCGGCACGGCATCTATCTCTCCATGGGCATCTCCGAGCGGGACGCCGTGACGGCCACGCTGTACAATTCCAACATTTTCATTTCTCCCGAGGGCACGGTGATGAACCACCGGAAGCTGAAGCCCACGGGAAGCGAGCGCGTGGTGTGGGGCGACGCGGATCGGGATTTCTTCCCCGTGATGGACACGCCCTGGGGCCCCATGGGAAGCATGATCTGCTGGGAGAGCTATATGCCCCTCGCCCGGGCGGCGCTCTACCAGAAGGGCGTGACGATCTACATCTCCCCCAATACGAATGACAATCCGGAATGGCAGCACACCATCCGCCACATCGCCATCGAGGGGCACTGCTACTTCGTGAACTGCGACATGGTCTTCACCCGGGAGGACTACCCGAAGGATCTCTGCGGCGCCGCGGAGGTGGCCCGCCTGCCCGACATGGTCTGCCGCGGGGGCAGCTCTGTCATCGATCCCTCGGGCCACGCCGTGACGGAGACACTCTGGGATAAGGAAGGCATCCTCTACGCCGAGCTGGATATGCAAAAGGTGCCCGCCAGCCGCATGGAGCACGATGTGTGCGGCCACTATGCGCGCCCCGATGTGACGCGCCTCGTCTTCCGGGACGAATGAGCTCCTCTGCAGCGCAATAAAAAAGACGCGCCCTTCGGGACGCGTTTTTTGCCGGCTTTTTCCTGTCATTTCTGCCAGACCTGTCACTTGTGGCAGGTCTTTATGCTGGATTTCCTCTCTATCATGCGTCTGCATTCTGTTGCAGGGCGGGACAGCGGGCATAAAAAAACGCGGACAAGGTCCGCATTTTCTCAGTAGCCGAAGGAGTCGTGGCCGTGTTCGTTGACCGGACAGGAATCCCCTTCCTTGCAGTATTTGATCTGCTTGCATACGCATTCGTTCTTCATCTTGTACAGCGCCGGCAGGAAGTCCATCACCTTCTGGAAGGTCTCGTCATTGATGGAGTATTTCGTCCACAGGCCTTCCCGGCGGGCATTGACGATGTGCGCTTCGATGAGGATCTTCATATGATAGCTCAGCGTGGACTGAGACAGGGTGAAATTCCGGAGGATGTCGCAGGCCGACATCTCTGCACAGGAAAGCATGTCCACGATGCAGAGCCGTGTCTCATCGGAGAGCGCTTTGAAGATGGTAGAAAATTCTTTGTAGCTCGGTTCGTAATCCATAAGAGTTCTCCTTTTCTTTTGCGGCAAGAATTTATTTGCATTATATCACATGAATCGAGGTATATAAATATCTAAATCCTTAAGAAAAGGAAAAGGCCCTTCTGCCAAGGGCCTCTGTCCGTCATTTCCGGATCTGATCGATCAGATTGCTGAGGAAATCGTCCCGGTCGTCGTCATCATCGTCGTCCCGGTCCCAGCGGCGGTCGTGCCGGTCATGCCGGTCATCCCGATCGTCCCGGTCATACCGGTCATCCCAGTCATCCCGGTCGTCCCGGTCATACCGGTCGTCCCGATCGTCCCGGTCATACCGGTCGTCCCGATCGTCCCGGTCATACCGGTCATACCGCCGGTCGCCGCGGCGGTCGTCTCTCCGGTCATCCCGGCGGTCATCACGGCGGTTTTCCAGCTTCTTCTCGATGCCCGGCGGCAGGTCCTTCTTCCGGTCCCCGATCTTTTTTGCCTGTCCCGGCGGGAGTCCCTTGTCCTTATCCTTGTCCTTATCTTCTCTGACCAGCGGGGCTGCTGCCGGTCCCCGGAGCGCCTCCGGTCCTCTGTCCGCCGGAGCGGCCGATGCGGTGAGTCCCGCGGCGAGGGCTGCGGTCAGAAATGCGGTAAACAGGAGCTTTTTCATGATGATCGCCTCTTTTCCTTTCTCCGCGCCTGCGGCGCAGATGCCTTCCCCTCAGGGAATCCTCTTGTCTGTATTGTAGAAAATTCTTTTCGTTTCCTGCAAGGCACAATGAGATGTATATATTATCCGTAATATAATTTTACAGGTTCCAGTAGCGGGGCACGAAAATATCCTGAAAGAGGGCGATGGCGTGATTGTCCGTCAGCCCGGAGATGAAGTCCACCGCGGCCTGTTTATCCGTATCGGCCAGGAGCCGCCGCTCGGCGGGAATCTCCTCGGGGTGCTCCAGGAAGTGCCGGTAGAGCATCTGCACCACCTGATAGCCCCGCTCCCGGTCGGGGATGAGCGCCGGCGACAGGTAGACCCGGCGGAACATGAACTCCCGGAACTGCAGGAGCGTCTCGTCTCCCTCGGGGGACATGCGGATCACCGCGCTGTCCATGGCACCGGCAATGAGGTCAGTCACCATGGCGGTGATCATTTCCGAATGGGTCTCCCCGAAGCGGCGGCGCACATTGTCCGGCAGATCCTCCGCCGTGAGGAGCCCCGCCGCCTCCGCATCGTCGAAGTCATGGCAGAGATAGGCGATGCGGTCCGCGTATTTCAGGAGCTGTCCCTCCGGCGAGGCCGCCTGCACGGCGCCGGTGTGGTGCAGGATGCCGTCCCGCACCTCCCGGGTCAGGTTGAGCCCCTGCCCGCCCTTTTCGAGCACCTCCACGATGCGCACGCTCTGCTCATTGTGATGGAAATGGCCGCAGGCGTCATTGAGGGCGGACTCCCCCACGTGGCCGAAGGGCGTGTGCCCCAGATCGTGGCCGAGGGCCATGGCCTCGATGAGGTCCTCGTTGAGGCGGAGCGCCCGCGCCATGGTGCGCCCGATCTGAGCCACCTCCAGCGTGTGGGTCATGCGGGTGCGGTAGTGGTCGCCCCGGGGCGCGATGTACACCTGCGTCTTGTGCTTCATCCGCCGGAAGAAGCCGCTGTGCAGGATGCGGTCCCGGTCCCGCTGAAAAGCCGTGCGGAGGGGACACTCCTCTTCCGGCCGGTCCCGGCGGGCCGTGTCGGAAAAGGTCGCCCGCGGGCTGAGCAGCTGCCGTTCGACAGCCTCTGTGCGTTCTCGAATGGTCATAGGCACCTCGCTGGAAAAGGCCGCCGAAGCGGCCGGATGGAAAACGTTCTTTCTCTCACTGTAACAAAAAGCACCGCCCTTTCGCAAGGCAGTGCTTTCTTTTTCAGTATTTTTCGCCGTAGAGCTGGCGGTTCCGCTGGATGATTTCAATGATGCGGCTCGCCGTCTCCTCGATGGCGCGGTTCGACACATCGAGCACGACGCAGTGGAGCTGGCGCATGACCGCCTTCGCATAGTTGAGCTCGTCCTCGATGCGGGCGATATCGGTGTAGTTCGCCGTGCCGGAGAAGCCCAGCGCCTTCATCCGTTCCGTGCGGATGGTATTCAGCTTGTACGGGTCGATGATCAGTCCCACGATGCGGTAGGGCGGCACGCGGAAGATCTCCTCGGGGAGCGCCACTTCCGGCACAAGGGGCAGATTGGCCACCTTGTATTTCTTGTGGGCCAGATACATGGACATAGGCGTCTTGGAGGTGCGGGACACGCCCACGAGGACGATGTCCGCCTTCTCGAAGCCGGAGGGATTCTTGCCGTCGTCGTACTTGACGGCAAATTCGATGGCTTCCACCTTCTTGAAGTATTCCTCGTCGAGCTTGTGGATCAGTCCGGGCTTCATGCGCGGCCGGGTCTTTGCGATGGACGAGACGGCGTCCAGCATGGGCCCCAGCAGGTCCACGTAGCGCACCTGGTGCTCACTGGCCAGACTGTCCAGGGTGTCGCGCAGGTCTGGAGAGACCAGCGTATGGCAGATGATGGCGCCTTTTTCCGCCGCTTCAAGGACCACCTCGCGGACCTGATCGCTGTTCCGGACGAAGGGCACGCGGATGACGTCGATATTTTCCTGATCGAACTGGCTGATCGCCGCATGGGCAAGCTTCTCCCCGGTCTCGCCGAGGGAGTCGGAAATGACATAGACGGTAGGTTGTGTATTCACGGAATCTTACCTCCTGTGCCCCAGCCCCAGGTCGAGGAAGAGGCGGGTGATATTCGTTTTCGAGATGCGTCCCAGCAGCTTGAAGCGCTTTTCGCCGTCCTTCTCTTCGATCTGGACCACGGGCAGACAGTCCACTTCATAATCAATGAGCTTCTGCGCCACATTCACCATTTCTTCATCGGCCTCGGCATAGATCATCTTGGACCGGGGCGTCATGACCATGGAAATGGGCATCTGCTGCAGTCCCTCCCGGCCCATGGCCGCCTTGAGCAGGTCCTTCCGGGACACCACGCCCTGAAGATTGTCCTCCTCGCCGACGAAGATGGTGCCGATATCCTCGGTAAAGAGGAGCACCGCCGCGTCGTAGGCGTTGGCGTCGCTGTTCACGAGGACCGGCCGGGACATGCAGGATTCCACAGTGCATTTCCGGATCTCCGAAGCGGCCGGATCGGTCCCGCCGCCGAGGTAGTAATACCCGAGCCGCCGCCGGGCCGCAATGACTTCTCCGGAGAGCAGCACCGCGAGATCGCCCCGCAGCGCACTCCGCGTCACATGGAGCTTCGCCGCGATCATTTCCCCGGTGATGGGTCCGTTTTCACGGACAATGCGGGTGATTTCTTTTTGTCGGTCTGTGAGCTGCACGTTCGTATTTCCTTTCTTTATAATCCGGAAAATGGGACTGCCCTGCTGGCAGCCCCACTTCCATCAGACGCTCCCCCGCGCTGCGGTGCGGAAGAGGCGGCATTGCCGCACATGCGCCCGTATATTACCAATCGTATTCTTCCGTTTCCGCGAGGCCTCTGCCGGTGGCAGCGTCCAGAAGCAGACGCTGTTCGATGCGGGCCACGTTGCGTTTCGTCGCCTTGACCATATCCGGGTTGACGGATACGCAGTCGATGCCGCTGCGGACGAGGAATTCCGTGAAGTCCGGATAGACGGACGGTGCCTGGCCGCAGATGGAGACGGTCTTGCCGTCCTTGTGAGCGGTCTTGATGAGGTGGCGGATCGCACGGCGTACGGCGAGGTTCCGTTCATCGAAGAGGGACGCCACGGTGTCGTTGTTGCGGTCACAGCCGAGGATCAGCATGGTGAGATCGTTGGAGCCGATGGAGTAGCCGTCCACGTACTGGTTGAACTGGTCGGCGAGGATGATGTTCGACGGGATCTCTGCCATGAGGAAGAGCTTGAAGTCAGGCCCGCGCTGGAGTCCTTCTTCCTTCATGATCTCCGTGACCTTGCGCGCTTCGTCAACGGTGCGGCAGAACGGGATCATGCAGTTCAGGTTCGTGAGGCCGAATTCTTCACGGACTTTCTTGACGGCCTTCAGTTCCAGACGGAAGGCATTGATGTATTTCGGATCGTAGTAGCGGGAAGCGCCGCGCCAGCCGAGGAGGTCAGCCGGTTCTTCCGGTTCGTATTTGTCGCCGCCCACGAGGTTTCTGTATTCGCCGGACTTGAAGTCGGAGAAGCGGAGTACCACCGGTCTCGGAGCCATCGCACGGCAGACCTTGCTGATGCCTTCTGCGAGCATTTCGATGACTTTTTCCGGATGGCCCGTTTCGATGAGGTGGAGCGGATGTTCATGGATGAAGGTGGTCCAGATGAATTCTTCTCTCATGAGGCCGATGCCGTCGCAGGGGAGAGAGGCATATTTCTGAGCCAGATCGGGATCGCCCAGGTTCATGAGGACGGTGGTGCCGGTGGGAGCGAAGTATTCTGCCTGTACCACAGCGCCTGCTGCAGCAGCTTCCGCTTTCGGCTTTTCGATCATGTCTTCCACGATGCCGTCATAGACGATGCCGTTCTGTGCGTCTACGGTGATCTCCTGACCGGTCTTGAGGACGGAGGTGGCGTCTACGCTGCGGCTCTTCGTGCCGACCACGCAGGGAATGCCCAGTTCACGGGATACGATGGAAGCGTGGCAGGTCATGCCGCCTGCATCGGTGACGATAGCCAGCGCTTTCTTCATGGCCGGCACCCAGTCCGGGGAAGTCATGAGGGTGACGAGGATCTCGCCTTCCTTGAACTGATCGATGTCAGCCGGATCGGTGATGACATGCGCCTTGCCGGCTACGAGTCCCGGGCTGGCGGGCAGCCCCTTGACGAGTACTTTATGATCGGTAGTGACGTTCACTTTTTTGCCCTCTTTCTTTTCCTTGTTCTTTCTGGACCATACGGTTTCCGGACGTGCCTGGAGAATCCAGAGCTTGTCGTTTTCGTCGAGCGCCCATTCCATATCCATGTAGCAGCCGTAATGCTTTTCAATGGCTTTCGCGTAGCCTGCGAGCTCGGCGATCTGTTCGTCGGTCATGACCTGCGCCTTTGCCAGTTCTTCCGGCACGCGTTTTTCCTCTACGCCGCCTTCTTCATTGCGGACGAGTTCGATGGGCTTTTCATTGATGCGGCGGGACAGGATGGTGAGGCTGTCTTTATCCACCACGAAGTTATCCGGCGTGACGGTGCCCTGTACGATGTATTCGCCGAGGCCCCAAGAGCCTTCGATCATGATCTTGTCGTCGGCGCCGGTGGCGAGATCGACGGTGAACATGACGCCGGCCACCTTGGAGTAGGCCATCATCTGGACCGCTGCGGAGAGAGCGACGTTTTCATGAGCGAAGCCTTTCTTTACGCGGTAGTAGGTCGCACGGTCGGTGAAGGTGGAAGCGTAGCATTCCTTGACCCTGCGGATGACTTCGTCGCGGCCGTGTACATTGAGGTACGTATCCTGCTGGCCTGCGAAGGAAGCGTCCGGCAGATCCTCGGCAGTCGCGCTGGAGCGTACGGCCACGAAGGGATCGGCGTGGCCGGTTTTCTCTGCCAGTTCTTCATAGGCATCGCCGATGGCATCTGCCAGGTCTGCCGGCATTTCCGCGGATACGATGGTTTCACGGATCTTTGCGCATACGTCGCGCAGTTCTGCGGAATCCTCCACGTCGTCCAGCTGATCCAGCAGCTCATGGACCTTCTTGTTCGTGCCGGTGGCTTCCATGAAGTACCGGTACGCATTGGCGGTCGTCGCATAGCCGTACGGCACCGGAACGTGCGTCGCGGACGTGAGTTCGCCCAGAGAGGACGACTTGCCGCCTACGAGCGCCACGTCTTCGCGGCGGAGCTCATCAAACCACAGTACATACGCATTTTCTCTCTTGTCCATTGTTTTCCTCCTTAGAAAATCGGTTCTTTTATAGAAAGTGTATGCTTAATTTCAACTCATGGCTTTATAGTATACTACTGTAAAAGGAAAGTCAAATTTTTACCGTACGAAAATGGAGAAAATCCGCGCAGAAAAAATGCGCTACTTCCGCAGGCCGCCCGGCGCGCGCCGCTCCATCCCTGAAAAAGTGCGATTTTATCGCGCTTTTCCCCGCTGCGGTACGCCGGTCCCGTCGGAGATACCCGTGGAGGCTGCCTTTATGAAAAAAATTTATACCCCCTTCCGGATATCCGCGGAGGGATAAAAAAGCCGCAAAAAAACGCCCTTCCCGCAGGAAGAGCGTTCGTTTTTTTACGTCTCAGAGGAAATACCGCACGTAGATGTAGATGCCGGAAATGGCGATGGTCATGAGCATGATGGGGAAGCACCACAGCATGAATTTGCCGAAGGAGATATTGTGTCCTTCCCGGGCGGCGATGGCCACCATGATGACGTTCGGGGAAGCGCCGATGATGGTGCCGTTGCCGCCGAAGCAGGCGCCCAGCGCCAGGGACCACCACATATAGTCCGCGTGTTCCAGCCCCATGAGGCTCTGCATTTCGTGGATCAGGGGGATCATCGTGGCCGTGAAGGGGATGTTGTCAATGAAGGCCGAAGCGATGCCGGACAGCACGAGGATGAGATAGGTCATCAGCTCGGCGTCGCCGCCCACCAGATGGATGCCCCAGCTGGCCAGCGCGCTGATGACGCCCGTATTTTCCATGCCGCCTACGAGGATGAAGAGGCCCATGAAGAAGAGGAGCGTATCCAGATCCACTTCACGGAGCGCATCTGCCGGCGCCACACCGCACACCATGACCGCCAGCAGGCCGCCCGTCATGGCGATGGTAGCGGACTGGAGGCCCAGCATGCCGTGAAGCACGAATCCGAGGATGGTGAGGGCCAGCACGGCCAGCGACCGCTTCAGGATGCGGCTGTCCTTGATCTCGCCGGCCACGTCGATGGCGTCCAGCGCTTCCTTGGACATCTTTTCCGTGTGGAGCTGACGGTGGAAGAGCAGGATCACTGCCAGCATGGTGAATACGGTGGTGATAAGCACGGCCGGGGCCAGATTGTTCATGAAGGCATTGAAATCGAGGTGCGTCGCCGAGCCGATCATGACGTTCGGCGGATTGCCGATCATGAGCGCCGTCCCGCCGATATTGGCCATTAGGATCTCGCCGATGAGGATCGGCACCGGGGTGATCTTCATCATGCGGCACAGGGAAATGGTCATCGGAGCGATGAGGAGCGCCGCCGTGACGGAGTCGATGAGGGAGGCGGACACGCCGGTGATGCACGACAGGAGCACCAGCAGCACCCGCGCGTCGCCGCGGCTGGCCTTCATGGTCCACAGCGCCATGGCCTCAAAAAATCCGGAGCGCTTCACCACGGCGATGAGAAGCATCATCCCTGTGAGGAGGCCCAGCGTATTGAAATCGATGAATTTTTTCAGCGCCTCGTCCTGCGTGACGAACCCCAGATAGATCATGAGGCCGCCGCCGGCGAGCGAGCAGATCGTACGGGGGATCTTTTCCGACATGATCCCCACATAGGTGAGCAGAAAAACGGCTATCGCCAGGTAAAATGCAATCGTACTATCCATGCTATCTCCCCCGATCTATGGTCACAGAGCGCCGCTCTGTCCCGGTTTGCCAAACGAATATACTTTTATTGTACTGGATTTCCTTAGCAATGTGAAGCAATGATGCAAACGGCCCGCGCCGCCGCCCCCGCATCCGGTGCGGAACCGGCGGGGAAACGGAAAGAAATCCGGCAGAATCCGCCGGCATATATGCTTTATTATACTCTTTTCCGCATTTCTCTGTAAATTCTCCGTAAATCCGCAGAAAACAGGCCGATACCCGCCGCATTCTCCGATTTCCGGGGATTTCCCCTTTCCGTCATAGATAAATCCGCCCTGCGGCATACAAATTTGACATGGCTGCCCGGGAAAATCCGGGCAATAAAAAAATGCAGCCTCAGCTGCATTCTCCCTATCTGGCAGGGGCAGGCGGGATCGAACCGCCGCGTAACGGAGTCAAAGTCCGTTGCCTTACCACTTGGCTATACCCCCAAAAATGGTAAAAAAAAATGGGGCGAGTGGTGGGGCTCGAACCCACGCATAACGGAGCCACAATCCGCCGTGTTAGCCACTTCACCACACCCGCCACATCAGGCTGTCACAGGGTTTCCCCATATGACGAATTTAATTTTAGCATATGAAAAGGATTTCGTCAAATATTTTCCGAAATCCTTTTTCCTCTCCGGCTGACGCCGGATCTTTATCCTTTTTATTTCGTTTCTGCCGCTTCCGCCGCGCTGCGCACCATCTGCCACACCTCGCTGAAGGGACGCCCCGCTGCCTGCGCGAGCGTTTTCACCGATTCATATTCGGGATAGTACCGCACCGTATCGCCGATGGTGCAGCATTTCACCTGCGCCTCGCCGCAGGGCGTCGCCACGGTGATCTCCCGCCGGGGCAGGACGGCCCGCCGGACGGGCAGCTCCCGGATGCCGATAGTGGTGGTCTCCCGGAAGATGATCGCTTCCATGGCCGCGGTCTCCTCCGGCGCGCAGAGCACGGACAGCTCCCACGCGGGGCGGTTCTTCTTCATGTAGACCGGGCTGTAGTGGACGTCCTTCGCGCCGGCCATAAGCTGCTCCATCACATAGCCCAGCGCCTCGCCGGTGGAGTCGTCGATATCGGTCTGGAGAAGCATGGCCTCGTCCTTCGGGGCCTCGTCCTCACTGCGGATCAGCATGGCCCGGAGGAACGGCGGGCGCTCCGTGTAGGCCCGCTTCCCTGCGCCGAGGCCGGCCTTTTCCACGCGGAACCGGGCGGGCAGGCGGTCGGACG
>ERZ779865.1893-NODE-1893-length-14267-cov-2.976991_pt1 | contig 14267 bp, 12 predicted proteins | sample MGYA00433088_ERZ779865 | MGnify/ENA primary metagenome ERZ779865 (study PRJEB29588, sample SAMEA2151703) | human gut metagenome | biome: human gut; feature: human-associated habitat; material: faeces | place: Denmark | collected 2008/2010 ... | reverse complement strand
AAATCAATGGAGAATATTACTCAAGCAATGGAAATAGTAATATTCCTTTTAATTTGTACGTAGCTACCAACTACTCTAAACAGACACTAACCATTGAATTTTCAAGTAAAATATTATTTGATGATTATCCCAAATTGATAACAGCAGAAACCCTTCCCCAATGTTTATACAACCTCAATGACATGGGGATATGCACAATTGATATAGATGGTGTTCTCAAAACAGGTTGTATCACTCAAGCAGATATAACAAAAGATGTTTCTTTGGAACTGACTGACGACATTCTAACTGCCTTAAACAACAATGTTGGTAATTACCGTCGATTCAAATGGCAGCATTACGACGGCAAAGGTATTACATTTACAAAAGACATTATCGGGAGAGGCAAAGAGGAGATAAAGTTTTACAACAAGCGTAAAGAGCTATCCGCCACGGCGCAAAACAGACGATTTCTTGATTTATTAGCAAACAGGAAACAGGTTGAAGATTATTTTTCTGATAAGACACGTATTGAAATCAGCTTATGCACTCAGCCACAAATACGCAACAGCCTGCTAATAAACGACACCTATATTCCAATGTTCTTTGCCTCAACCGCAAATCCCCTCCTCTCTCAGTTCGACAAAATCTTTAACTGTTCAACAGTAGACACCGCCATTGGAATAGATAATTATGACACATGGGCTATGTCCAAGATTTTGGAGATGTACAACGGGAACCTGCAATTGATAGAACAGGGTGTCAGAAAGCTTTACAAGTTTCGGTCAGGAGTAAATTCCCGTATGGCAAAGTTTGAGCAACTGAAAAATATACAGCAAACGCCACGTCGCAACATCATCCAAGAAGTACGTAACCTTTTGTGTTAATTTAAAAATGTATCAAAATAATCTTTTCAGATACACATGAAGTTATCCATAAATGTAGCAAAGTAATCTAAAAGATTATTTTGCTTGTTTGGGGATAGTGATAAGCACTCCCTTCCTGATAATGCAGAGTTTATTCTTGTAAGGTTTATCGGCAGATAACCCAAAATTGCGTAAGCTGCCGTAACTGATTCCAATATCCTCTTTCCCAAACTTTTCGTAGATAGCAGCCAAGCTACCAAAGTAATGATGGCTGTTATCACTCAACAGTTCAACATGGACGACCGTTCGCTCTGCTTTCTCCTTTTCCATATTATGCTATTTTAAGCAAAACTATAAAAATATGACAAATATTCAAAATAAATCATATTTACATTTGCATATATGAAATATATGTCATATATTTGTATTGTTAAAATGATACGGATATGGCGCAGATACGAAAATATGAAATAGGACGCAGCGGTTCGGGATGGGGTATTTGGGCAACTTTGGACGGCCACAAGGTGATGAGTTGTTGCTCGCACCGTCATGCAGTCGAGAGCCTGTACGCTTTAATGGGTTGGAAATGGAATCCCGACAAGTATCGCAGAAATTATTAATTAATGTGTAATAAAAAATCTTACAACTATGGCACAGATTATAGTTCTTGGGCATGACACGGCAGTTCGTGCAAACATTATTACCGCTCGCACCCATGCTCGTGAAGTTGATGGTATTTCCAAAGCTTTGTTAGTAGAGCAGTTAAAAAAGAAACTGCGCAGCGGGCAGATTGTGAAGTTCGCCTATCTAAAAAAGAATGGAAGTATCAGAATCGCTTTTGGTACCACGAATCCAAACTTTGTTGCGGATAAGGTTTGCGGATGGGGTGACAGCCGCGAAAATTATGCTACTTCTGCATACTATGACCTTGAAAAAGGCGGGTGGAGAAGTTTTCGATGGGAAAATTTGATAGCGGTGTATTAGTACCGCTATCTTGCTTTTTTGCAATACCTCACGAGTGTTGTTCGTTTGTGAAAATAATTTTCTATCTTTGTGGTGCTGAGTGCAGAAATGCATGAAGCGGACATATTGATGAAAGTGTTTTCGCACTGTCCTTAACTGAAAATGTGGAAGTTTTCAAAAGCAAAAGGATGGACGAACAGCACTCATTCCTTGTATAGATTATCGTGGATGGCACATCGTGTGCCCATACCCCAATATCTATCTCGGTGTGGGGTATTGCGTCGTTTATTTTTGCTTGGGTCCTTCCACAACCTTCAGTTAGATAGACGAAACGGCTCCACACTTGAACCAATACAATAATTTTAAGTTCTTGAATTACAGTATATTTAATTTAAATCAATAGCTAAACGATACCAAAATATTCCCATTAAAAACAGATGTGCCCTATACTTTACTAGACGGCAATAATTTTGGGGCACATCTCTATTTGGAACCAGATATGAATTATTTAATCATATAGATTTAGACAAATGAACTATATCATTTAGACAATTCGATTCCCGAGAGTAAGTCTATCTATAAATTTTAATGCAAAAACTAATACAATAATGCATTAGGGTTAAAATGCATTCCTAATGTATTGAACTCTTTAGCAATATCTTTTTTCCATGCGCCTCGGCCATCATATGAAACATAGACGACACCATCAACATCTCCAGGCTTTTCTACCTCTTCTTTAATTAAGGCACAAACTCTCTCGCGCCCAAGTTTTCCTATAAGATATCCGTGTTCAAAAACTACATTTTGCCTTGCTCTTGGCTGTACGTTTGGACAATCCTTCGAGGCTCCTTTATCACACGGAGTATATAATACTATTGCATAACAAACGTTTGTGAAAGCTTCTATTTTTTCAATTATCGTTTTACCTGTATTCGGTTGTTCATGCAGAATAATGGGATTATAACCCATATCAGTTATAAACCGTGCAACCTCATTTTTCAATCCACTATCGTGGCCATGAACAAGAAAAACATCTTTATTTCCCATATTAACTTTTACACTTCTGTCATTATTATCATTTGGTGCTGTCTGTGGAATTAAAGGTAATTGACCCATTATACTCTCAAGGCAGACAACTTTTTCATTTATTTGTTGCTTAGCTTCTTTGATAATATCTTCACCAAATAATCTTGTTGGATCTCCGGTACGACCATATACTCTATAATAGGATTGAGGCGAATCGTTATCGTCAAAAGAACGGCTTATCAATTCGCTATTATATGAATCCCATTTTTTATAATCTGCAAGAAATGAATTTTTCTCATCTTCGTCATATTCCTTTATTTTAACAATCGTTCTGTAGCGCACAATGGTTGTGTCATCTTCGCTAACTTCACGTTTTAGCAAGTCGCAACCTTTTGCAATCTGAGACTTCAACCATAATTCGAATTCTTCCTTTTTCTTGATAAGATTTCCTGTAGCCATAAATCCAAATAGTTTTTTGCAAAGATACGAATTTCGCAGAACAAATTGATGATTTAATCATTTTTTTGTGTTCTTCTGCAATATATAACCTGATAAATCAAATATATTCCCATATAATTTGTATCTTTGTAACCATATTGGATAGTCATATAAATATGGAGCGTAAATTACTGAACCGAATCAAAGTCGTTCTCGCAGAGAAAAACAGAAGTAATAAATGGCTCTCGGAACAATTGGATAAAGATCCTGCCATAATCTCCAAATGGGTTACCAATACAACACAACCCAATGTAGAGACGCTGATTCAAATATCCAAAGTTTTGGGTGTAACCGTGGATGACTTGTTGAGAACGGAATAATAAATTTATGGAAGCAGTCAAATTATATAAATATCTAGATTTTACCGGTGGATTGATGATGCTACATTATAGTAATCTTCAATTTACCAATGCTACGCAGTTGAACGACCCGTTTGATTGTCACCCGTCGTTAATTGATTTCTCCAATGTTCCGAAAGAAGCGTGTGGAGGATGGACTCCGGAAATAATTGAAGAATTGAGAAGAGATCCATTTCGTAGAACCAGAGAAGAGGTGTGGATATGCAGCCTTTCTAAAATCTATGATTCAATCTTGATGTGGAGTTATTATAGCAAGCATAAAGGGATCTGTATTGGCCTGGATATGGAGAAAGCCAAAAAGTATCTTTCGATAATACAAGGAACAATCATGATTGGTTGTTCTGAGGTGGAAGTACAATACAAGGATATTGTAGAGAAGCCTAATTATTTTAGGGATGCAGAAGATTTCTTCCGTTATCAATTATCTACAAAAGCAAAAGCTTGGGAACATGAACAAGAGGTCAGACTGTTTATTTTAGATCCTTGGCCGACATATATGAGTTTATTGCCGGATCAGAATGATGAAAAAGGTCCGATTGATTGGAAAGAGGTTCGGGCTTTTCCTGAAATCGGAGGAGAGTGCTTTGAGTCTGTCTATCTGGGAATCAATATGGATACAGATGAGAAATCAAAAATAATAAGCGTTGCACGAAAATTAAATCCTGACATTAAGATTTACCAAATGGGAATTGATGCAAATGCTTTTAAGTTGAATACTGAATTGATAAAATAGTAAAATGGCTAAGAAACAGAATAAAGCTGTAAAGGAAGAAACCCTTGAAACGATACTTTTCAATTGTCGTAATAGTCTGCGTGGGCGTGCAGCCATGACAGATAAACGCGACCTGCTGTTAACTCTTGTATTCTTGAAATTCATAGGAGAACGGTTCAAACAGCAAAAGGAGAAAATCAGGCATGAGATAGTGGAAGTTCAAGGCATTCATGATACGGATTTCATTGAGCTGCAACTTTCACGTCCCAATCAATATATGCAGGACGGTGTGTTTTTCCTGACAGATGAAACGTTTTGGGACAAACTGATTCTCACATCACCAACAGGCATGGCTATCGCTTTCGATACAGCTATAAAAACTTTGGATGACAACGAACCTAAATTGAAAAATGCTCTTCCGCAGCAAATTTTCACGAAAACAGCCCTTGAACCGGGAGTTCTGAAAAGCGTAGTGGATGAGATAAACAAGATAGACCCTCAGAAATTCAATGACCACGACCTCATAGGACGTGTATATGAGTATTTTTTGCAGGCTTTTTCCATAAACACAGACAAAGAGGAAGGAGAGTTTTATACGCCACATTCCATCGTAGAGCTTATCGCCTCACTTATTGAGCCATTTGACGGGACGGTTTATGACCCTTGTTGTGGTTCCGGAGGGATGTTTGTTCAAGCGGCAAAGTTCATAGAGGCTCACGGTGGAAACACGAAAGCCGTCAACGTGTATGGGCAGGAATCAGAACCGGCAACTTATCGTCTGGCAAAGATGAATCTGGCTATCCGAGGCATCTCCTACCATTTGGGTGATAGGGCTGTGTCCACATTCTCCGATGACCAGCACAAGGAACTCAAGTTTGATTATATCATGGCAAATCCGCCGTTCAATTTGAAGAAATATGCCGAATATGGAGGTTTTGAAACCGATTCTCGCTGGCAAGGCTATGGAGTGCCTCCTACCAGCAATGCCAACTATGCATGGATTCTTCATATTCTTAACAAATTGAATGTCAGTCGTGGAATTGCAGGCTTCCTACTTGCTAATGGGGCTTTGGATGACAGCGATACACTTGAAATACGTAAGCTGCTAATCGAAAGTGACAAGGTAGAGGCTATTATCGTTTTGCCACGAAACATGTTCTATTCTACCGATATATCCGTCACTCTTTGGATATTGAACAACAACAAGAAAGGCGGACCGTGGCACGGAAGGCAACTACGCAACCGCACAGGTGAGATTTTGTTCATCGATTTGCGGACTTGGAACAGTAATATATACGAGAAGAAATATGTCCGTCTGACAGAAGCGGACATAGACAGAGTACGTCAAATATATTTCAATTGGCAAACCGAGAATTTTGTTGAGTATGCCGAGCCTGAATTATACTATGCTGCGCATCGTGACGAAATTCAGGGAAAGGGATATTCCCTCGTACCCTCCAGATACATTGAGTTCATTGACCGCGATACAGAAATAGACTATCAGTCTGCTCTTTCTGAAATGAGTGATAAATTTAATGCGCTGAAGAAAAGATGGGATGCAAACGAAACGGAACTCGTAAACGCTTTCAAAATTTTAGGGTATGGAAAAGAATAAGTTGCAACATCATAATATAACAACCGATACACTCTTTGATGACATTCGGAATATCATAGAACAAGGTCGGAGACAAGCATACGCAGCAGCCAATCAAATTACGGTACTTACCTATTGGCATATCGGGCGGCGTATAGTGGAAGAAGAACAGCATGGAGAAGCTCGTGCGCAGTATGGTACTCGGTTGATTAAAACATTGGCCGAACAACTGATGCCTAAATACGGCAATACGTTCAGCAAGCGAAATCTCGATTACTTTCGCCAATTTTATCTGTGCTTCAATGATTTGGAGATTGTGAACACGCGTGTTCACAATCTGACTTGGTCGCACTTCCGCTCGATTATACAGGTTGCAGACCCTAAGGCCAGAGAGTGGTATGTAAAAGAAGCATCGGAACAGATGTGGAGTGTGAGGACGCTTAACCGCAACATCGGTACACAATACTATGGTCGCCGTATGGCTTGTGTAAGGGAAGGATTGGCGTTACCCTCTCCCGATATTGAAGCCAATGATCCATTGGAGTATATAAAGAGTCCGGTGGTTGCCGAGTTTTTGGGCTTCCGCAAGGATAGCAAATATGACGAGAGCCAGTTGGAACAAGCCTTAATAGACCATCTGCAACAATTTATCATGGAATTAGGGCGTGGGTTCGCTTTTGTCGATAGACAGAAACATATTTCAACAGATACAGGTGATTTTTACATTGACCTCGTATTCTATAACATCAAGCTCAAGCGTTATGTGCTGTTTGAATTGAAAACACATCCTCTGACACATGCGGATGTGGGACAATTGGATATGTATGTACGGATGTACGATGACCTTGTAAAAGATGAAAACGACAATCCGACCATAGGCATATTGCTTTGCACCGAGACTGATAAGGTGATGGCAAAATATTCTGTTCTTAACGGTAGTGAACAATTGTTTGCAGCCAAATATATGGCCTATATGCCGACAGAAGAAGAACTGAGCCGGGAGATAGAACAGCAAAAACGTTTCTTCTTGGAACAACACGGAAAGGAGGAGTGATATATGGATGCTGGTAATGTAAAATGGGTCAGGCTCGGAGATTATATCGAGCAATGTGATGAAAGGAATCACAGTAATAAATATGGTATAGAGGCTATCAAAGGGATTAGTACCAGTAAAACTTTTATTGATACTAAAGCCAATCTTGATGGTGTACCTTTACAGTCATATAAATTGGTTGCACCTAGATATTTTGCATATGTTCCTGACACGTCAAGACGAGGAGATAAAGTTGCCTTGGCTTTTAATGACAGTTCTTGTACATATTTGATTTCCTCGATATATTGCGTATTTAAGGTCTCTGTTTTGGACAAATTAAGTCCAGAATATTTGTACCTATTTTTCCTCCGTCCAGAATTTGATCGATATGCTCGATATAATTCTTGGGGAAGCGCACGAGAAGTGTTCTCGTGGGGAAATATGTGCAATACAATGATTCCTCTTCCAACCATCACCGAACAGCAAAAAGTGGTGAATGCGTGGAAAGCATTTCGGGAAATCAAAGAACAAAATGAGGCTAAGGCAGCTCCGCTTATGCAAGTCTGCCAAAGTTATATTCAGGAATTGAAGCATAAATATCCTTTGCAGGAGATAGGACCATATATTGAAGAGTGTGATGAGCGAAATGTCGATTTGTCAGTTCGATTATCTCAAGGTATTGCAAACACAAAAGTTTTTCAGGCACCGAAACAAGTCGCATTAAATTCTAAATCAGATAAGATTGTGAGAACTGGACAGTTCGGATATAATAGAGCAACAACAAGAAATGGAGAGAAAATATCCATTGCATATAGAACCGGAGCGGATTGTACAGTTTCTTCCGCTTATGGAGTCTTCAAAATCACAAATGAGGACATAATTGAGCCGTATTTTTTGTGGATGTGGGTATCACGACCTGAATTTGATAGGTATGCTCGTTATATGTCCAAAGGAAGTGCGCATGAATTTTTTGAATTTGATGAGATGTGTCGTGTAAAAATACCTCTCCCACCCATTGAAATTCAACGAGCAATCGTCAATATCTACAAATGCGCTAACGAAGCCAAACAAATAGCCGAAGAAGCCGACCAGCTTTCACGCGAAGTTTGTCCGGCATTGCTTCAACATGTCATACATTCTTAAATAGCAGCGATTATGGCAGGCAAAGGGATATATTATGAAAGTCAATTCGAGGAAGCAACTATCGAACTTCTCCGCGAAGCACATTGGCAATATACATTCGGTGATGACATCCACCGTAAATATACTGACCCGCTTATCGAAGAGGATTTAAGAAATTTTCTTGCCGCTCAATACAAGGATAGGGATTTGACCACCTCCGAGATAGACGGCATTGTCGCCAATCTGCGCAATACAGGCGGACAGAATGACTATTACGCTCTTCGAAACGCTTTTTTGCTCTATCGTGACGGCTACGACTTTGCATATAGTGATGGTCGGGATAATCCGTTCCGCTTGGAATACATTGACTTTGAGCACCCCGACCATAATATTTTCCGTTGCGTCAATCAGTTTGTCATGGAGCAAGGTCGTGAGAACCGTCGCCCTGACATTCTGCTTTTTGTAAATGGCATACCCGTCTGCATCATTGAATTGAAAAATCCGACCAAGCAGAATGCCACCATACGCGATGCCCATACACAGATTTGCACGCGCTATATGCGGGATATTCCGGCATTGCTGAAATATTGTGCATTGGCGGTAATTAGTGACGGAGCAAAGAATGCTTTGGGTACGATATACACGCCATTTGAATTTTTCTACGAATGGAAAAAGATTGAGAATGAAGACAAAGCCGGAAAGGGACTTGACACGCTTCGCACACTCATTCGCGGGGCACTTTCACCGGAACGCATATTAGAGATATTACGGGACTATGTCTATTTTCCCGATCCAACAAAAGAAGATGACACGACTGAAATCGTATGTCGCTATCCGCAGTTCTTTGCTACACGTAAACTGCGAGACCATATCCTGAATCATTTGCGTTCTGTCGGAGGTGATGGCAAGGGTGGTACATATTTCGGAGCCACAGGGTGTGGGAAAACTTATACTATGCTGTTCCTTGCACGCCAACTGGTTTTGCGATGCAAGAAGCAATTGGGTAGCCCTACGATTCTCATCATAGTAGATCGGGAGGATTTGGAGACACAAAGCGGGAAACTGTTCTGTCGTTCGAAGCAGTATCTTGAAGACGAAGCTGTGAAAGTCTTTGAGACAAGGAAAGAACTTGCAGAAGAGATGAGCACGCGTAAAACCGGAGGTGTCTATATTACGACTATCCAGAAATTTGCAGAAACCACAGGGTTGTTGACAGAACGTTCCAATGTCATTTGCCTAAGTGATGAAGCCCATCGCTCTCAGAGCAATATCGGATCGAAACTATCCATACAAACCGAAGGAGAAGCCGATAAGATAGGAGCGAAAATCACATACGGATTTGCTAAATACTTGCGCGATGCGTTGCCGAATGCTACCTATGTTGGTTTCACTGGAACTCCCATTGACGAAACCATACATGTATTTGGAAAGGTTGTAGACCAATATACAATGAAGGAGTCGGAGGATGACGGCATTACTGTCCCAATAAAATATGACCCTCGATTGGCTCGTGTGTTCCTCAATAAAGAACAGGCAGAGAAAGTAGAAGAGTATTATCGCCTATGTGCTGATGAAGGTGCAACGCCGGAGGATATTGCCAAAAGCAAAGCTGCCATGTCAAGTATGGAGGTGATTATCGGTGATGAAGATGTCCTGCGCCGTGTTGCAAAAGACATTATCGAAGATTACAAGCGTCGAACTGAAACAACAGACCGTCTGCAAAAGGCTATGATTACCTGCGCAGACCGCAAGATAGCATTCAGGCTGTATAAAATCATGAGGGAGATGCAGCCCGAATGGTTCGAGAAAAAGAAAGCATTGAATGAACTTGTATTGACAGCGGACGAAAAGAATAAGCTGAATGACATCGCATTTGTCAATATGGTTATGACCAGGGATAAGGACGATGAAAAGGAACTTTACAATTTGCTTGGAGACAAAGACTATCGTAAATTTCTTGATTCTGAGTTCAAATCGGAAAAATCAAATTTCCATATCTCTATCAATGTAGATATGTGGATTACGGGATTCGATGTGCCTTGCTTGACCATGCTTTATAACGACAAACCGCTATCTAAACATACGCTTATTCAGACTATTTCGCGTGTAAACCGTAAATTCGGCACAAAAGAGTGTGGCTTTATCATCGACTACATCGGCATCCGCGAAGAGATGAAAAAGGCCATGAAAAAATATGGTGGCGAAGTCGGACCACAGGAAGATTTGGATGTTGCACATGAAGTATTGCAAAACGAACTGCAACTTTTGCAAGAGAGACTGTCAGGGTTGGTATTCGACCGTTTTTTCGGGAACAATGACCTTGCCCGACTTCAGTTCATTCAGAAAGCGGCTGAATATATCCTTGCCAACAGTGTTGAACGGAAAGGTGAGGTTTCTTTCCTCAAACTTTTCAAGGAACATGTTAAACGCCTGCGTTCTGCTTATAATATCTGTAACCCTGCCGGTATTCTGACTGAAGAAGAGGTAGCATGGAGTCAATGCTTCATGGGTATATGCTCATACGTAAACAAAATGACTGCCACAGAGCACGACACGGAAAGCATGAACAGGCATGTGGAACAGATGGTTCAGGAAGCAATTCTTGCAAGTGGTGTGGAACGAGTAATGAATGAAGGTGTTGAAGAGAATATTTTTAGCGACTCATTCGCCAAAGAGGTGGAAGATATAAAGATGCCATTCACTAAGTTCCAAATCCTCTGCAAACTCGTAGCCAAAGCAATCAGAGCATACAGCCGGACAAACAAGATACAAGCCGAACATTTCCAAAAGATGCTTGAAGATACGATAGATGCCTATAATACAAGGGACAAGTTGACATTCACCAATGAAGTGACACAAAACGTAGTGAATGATGTATGTGACATTGTTTCATACAAAATCAATGGGTTGTCGAACAAACTGATGAACATTCTGAAAGAGCTTAAAGCTGATAGCGAGAAATTCAAGGTTTTGGGTATCACTTTTGAGGAGAAAGCTTTCTTCGATGTACTTGTCGAGGTGCGGGACAAACATGGTTTTGAGTATGCGGATGAGCGTTGTATTGAGTTGGCAAAGAAAATCAAGACTCTGATTGATGATACCGCTGTCTATGCCGATTGGCTAAATAACGACAACCTAAAAAGCAAACTCGCCAGCCAGCTTACATATCTTCTCTACAAAGAGGGTTATCCTCCTCAATGGGATGAAGAAGTCTTCCAGAAAGTTCTTGAACAGGTAGAGAATTATAAGAAACATGAATAATATAAATAGAACAAATAGACATGCAACCAATATACATAGATTTACACATACATACTTCAGAGAATGCAAATAATCTGAATACTAACTACGATATAGCAGAATTGGTCGGCCAAATAAAGAAACTAAATGGAGACAGTCCGTTTATGATTTCGTTAACAGATCACAACACCATTAACAAATCTGCCTATTTGAAGGCTCAAAACCTGGACCTTAACTTAATTATTGGTGTAGAATTACACATTCAAAATCGGGCTGAGGCAAAATCGTACCATTGTCATATATATTTTAATGCTCCTATAGAAGATGCTGTGATAGATTCGCTAAACGAGATTCTAGATGAACTATATCCAAATAAATTACCTGACCGAAATGACCCCAATACGCCAGATATCCAAAAAATCATTAATAGTTTTGACACATTTGATTTCATCTTACTACCACACGGCTCACAAAAACATGGAGCATTTAATTATAGCATCAACGATGGTGAAAATTTAGATAATGCTATCAATAGAAGTATATATTATAATCAATTTGATGGTTTTACATCAAGAAGTACCAAAGGGCTGGAGGCAACTCATCAATATTTTGAACGACTCGGAATATCGGAGTTCATTAATCTTGTGACTTGCTCTGACAACTATTCTCCCAGTATATATCCTCGCTCGCATAGCGGGAATGATGATGATTTCATCCCAACATGGATGTTTGCGCAACCAACATTTGATGGATTACGACTTTCGCTTTCTGAAAGTACAAGACTTGTGGCTAGTCATGAGAAACCAATACGACGAAGTGATTATATTGGGCATGTAGAATTGCAGAATGAACATATAGATGTGAATGTAAACTTAACCGAAGGTCTGAATGTCGTAATTGGCGGATCTTCATCCGGGAAAACTTTATTTGTGGATTCATTATATAGAAATATTCATCAGGATTTTGAGGGCTCGAAGTATATAGAGCGTTATGGTGTGGAGAATATGATTGTAGAGAATACAAGTGGAATGACCCCATATTATATATCTCAAAACTTCATAGCAGAAAACATCTCGGATAATAACGAAAAAAGTATTGATAAAATAGAGATATTAAGGAATATTTTTCCTGCAGACGATGAAATTAATCGTAGTATTACAACGGGTCTAAATAAATTGCATGAGGTAATTAGTGAAATGTTGCAGTACGTGGAGAAAATAGAGGACTGCGAGCGAACCTTGAATGCATTACCTAATCCAGGGCAGTTGATTGTTACTGGCATCGTGAAGAAAAATGCGTTGAATATATTGATGCCAACGGCAGAAGAAGAAAGTCTCGTTAAGTATCCTTCGAATCAATATAAGATTGATTTAGAAGCAATAGAGACTATTAGAACTTTTTTAGAGAATAATCCTTTGATTGAAGATGCAAATGAAGAGATTAACTCCATAAAAACAAAACTTACCTTAGCTGCAAAAGCCTATACTATGTTTGATGATGTGTCTATGGTCGTAAAAGAACATAAACAAGTTGTAGATAGAATACTGAAAGATGAACTTGGACAGCAGCAATCCCGCATCACAAACAAGGATAGTTTACTTAAAACTGTAGGTGAATATATAAAAGTTCTTACGGGTTTTAAGCATTGTAAACAAGAGTTGATTAAAATAAAATATTCTTTTCAGACTAGAGAAATAGAAGCAAGAGGACATAAATTGTCTGTTATTAATAACTTTATTTTTAACGAGAAAGTACTAGTAGATGCATTGAAATACTGTTTAAAGTCTAATATCAATACTATTGCAGATGTTACTCCGTGGAATTTGATGAGCCGTTATTTCAAGAAAAATCCCAATGTCGAATCATACAACGATATGACCCAGAGGGTATATACGAAATTAATGGAGTTAAATACACGTTCGTATAAAATTATAACGAAAGACGGGAAAGATTTTAACAGTTTGAGTCCTGGATGGAAAACGGCAATTTTGTTGGATTTAATACTAGGATATGAACAAGATACTGCGCCCATTATTATTGACCAACCAGAGGATAATTTGGCTGTAAAGTATATAAACTCGACATTAACAGAAACGATCAAAGCTGTAAAATGGAGTAAGCAAGTGATTATGGTAAGCCACAATGCAACAATACCAATGATGGCAGATGCCCAAACAATTGTTGTTTGTGAAAACGATGGTAATAAAATAACCATTCGTTCTGCGTCATTAGAAAGCGAAGTCTTCGGACAAAAAGTATTGGACTATATTGCTGATCAGACTGATGGTGGCAGGACATCAATCAAAAAAAGAGTCAAGAAATATAATTTTAAAAAATACAATTAAATATGAAACTGAAATTCAATAAAACAGAAGACGGTGATATTGCTGCTGTAATTCTTGATAACACAAAGCAGGAGGCGTTCTCGTACATCAAAATGATTGCCGCCCTGCTTGATGGACAGCCTATCGAATGTGAATATGGTGAAGGGATAACCCCAGAAGAACAAGAGCAGATAAAAAGTTTAAATGATGCTATATGGAAAAAAGTACATCCCGAAGGAGAAAATGGAGAGATGAGTCTTTTTAATTAATATTTGGATATACATAGTAAACGAGGTAACATCTAACCATATTGGCATATATATATGAAATATAATCAGAAAATGGAGAAATGCCTTGCTCCATTTTCTGATATGCAAGTGCTTGTTCAATTATCTATTTCTACTTCGAATTTTAGTATGTTTTACTATTCGTGAAGCATAAAGCAAACACTTCCTCCGATACGCTTCTTCCTCCTCATCCGGTCTTCGGCCATCCCAAGGCAGATCAGAGGTTGAGCCTCCTCCACCTGAGGAGATCGGTACAGGCTGGCC
>ERZ779865.1888-NODE-1888-length-14304-cov-5.095024_pt1 | contig 14304 bp, 10 predicted proteins | sample MGYA00433088_ERZ779865 | MGnify/ENA primary metagenome ERZ779865 (study PRJEB29588, sample SAMEA2151703) | human gut metagenome | biome: human gut; feature: human-associated habitat; material: faeces | place: Denmark | collected 2008/2010 ... | reverse complement strand
GGGCCGCGTGCAGTCCGTCGCTGTGCGCATGGTTGACGACCGCGAAAAGGAAATTCAGGCCTTCGAGGCGCAGGAATACTGGACACTTGACGCCGACCTCACCGACGAGGCGACGCACAAGACCTTTGAGGCGCACTATTACGGCAAGGACGGTAAAAAGGTCGAGCCGACCTCCGGCGAGCAAGTGGACGGCATCATTGCCGACATCGGCGACAAGCCCTTTACCGTGACGAATATCAAGCGCACGGACAAGCAGCGCTCCCCGTCTCTGCCGTTCACCACTTCCACCTTACAGCAGGAGGCCTCGCGCAAGCTCAACATGACGCCGCGCCGCACCATGGCCATCGCCCAGCAGCTCTATGAGGGCGTGGACATCACGGGCGAGGGCACGGTGGGTCTCATCACCTACATGCGTACCGACTCGCTGCGCATCTCCGAAGAGGCCATCGCCGCAGCGAAGACGTTTATTTTAGGACGCTACGGGCAGAGCTACTATCCCAAGACCGCCCGCCACTACAAGGCCAAGGCCGGCGCGCAGGACGCGCACGAGGCCATCCGCCCCTCGAACGTTAACCTGACGCCCGAGCAGATCAAGGGCGATCTGACGGGCGAGCAATATCGTCTGTACCGCTTGATCTGGAGCCGCTTTTTGGCCTCCCAGATGGCGAACGCCGTGTATGACAGCGTGAGCGCGCAGATCATGGCGGGCGGACACGAGTTCCACGCGAGCGCCAGCAACTTGAAATTCTCCGGCTACACCGCCGTTTACGAGGAATCCCGCGATGACGACAGCAAGGAGGAAAAGGAGGGCACGCTGCCGCCGCTTGTCGAGGGGCAGGGCTTGACGCTCGAGGCATATACGCCGCTCCAGCACTTCACTCAGCCGCCCGCGCGCTACACGGACGCGACGCTCATCCGCGCGATGGAGCAGAACGGCATCGGCCGCCCGTCGACCTACGCGCCGACGGTCTCGACGATCTTAGACCGCGAATACGTCATCAAGGACGGAAAATACCTGCGTCCCACGCCGCTCGGCGAGGTGGTGACGGGCCTGATGGAAGAGCGCTTCCCCGACATCGTGGACATGAAGTTCACCGCCCGCATGGAGGAAAAGCTCGATACCGTCGAAGAGGGCAAGACCGCGTGGAAGGACGTCATCCGCGACTTTTACGGCGGCTTTGAGCGCGACCTTGAAAACGCCGAGAAGGCGCTTGAGGGCGTGAGACTCAAGGTCCCCGATGAGGTCAGCGAGGAGAAGTGCGACGTCTGCGGCCGCAACATGGTCATCAAGAGCGGGCGCTTTGGCCGCTTTCTGGCCTGCCCAGGCTACCCTGAGTGCACGTTCACCAAGCCCCTTGTCATCGAAATGCCGGGCCGCTGCCCCAAGTGCGGCGGGCGCATGATGAAGCGCACCGGCGTGAGCAAGAAGACGAACAAGCAGTACACGTACTACGCCTGCGAATTCTCCACCAGCAGCGATCCCGAGAAGAAGTGCGACTTCATGACTTGGGATGTGCCGACGAAGGACGACTGTCCCGAGTGCGGCCAGACGATGTTCAAAAAGGCGGGCAAGGGCTTTAAGCGCCCGTACTGCATCAACCCCGCGTGTTCGCGCTTTGTGCCGGAAGACCAGCGCGGCTATGTGAAAAAGAAGACCACCGAGACCGCGGAAGAGGGCACGGAGAGCGCCGAAGCCGCCGATGCGGCGGAGACCGCGGAAAAGAAGACCGCCGCCAGGAAGACGACGGCTAAGAAGAGCACCACCGCAAAGAAAACGAGCACAAAAGCGGCGAGCACCAAGAAGACCGCGACGAAGACCGCCGCAGCGAAGAAAACGACAAAGAAGGCCGCAGCCGAGGATGGTGCAGAAAAGCCCGCAAAAAAGACGGCGGCAAAGAAGACCGCGACCACGAAAAAGGCGGCCGCTAAGAAGACGACCGCCAAGTCCGCGGCCAAAAAGACCGCGGAGAAAGAAGAGAACTGATGCAAGTAACTGTGATCGGCGCCGGCCTTGCCGGCTGCGAGGCTGCCTGGCAGCTCGCGCAGCGCGGCATCGCCGTGACGCTGCATGAAATGAAACCCGAAAAGACCACCCCCGCGCACCACACGGCGGATTTTGCCGAGCTTTGCTGCTCGAATTCGCTGCGCTCGGACCAGATCGAAAACGCGGTCGGCCTTCTCAAAGAGGAGCTGCGCCGCCTCGATTCGCTGATCCTTGCCTGCGCGGACGCGACGCGCGTGGAGGCGGGCGGCGCGCTGGCGGTCGACCGCTACGGCTTTTCAAAGCTCGTGACAGAGAAGATCCGTTCGCATCCCAATATCACGGTTGTCCCCGGCGAGGTGACGGCCATCCCCGAGGGGAACGTCATCATCGCCTCGGGCCCCTTGACGAGCGACGCGCTCGCCGCCGCCATTGCCGAAAAGATCGGCGACGGGCACACGCTGAACTTTTTCGATGCCGCCGCGCCGCTCGTGACGTTTGAGAGCGTCGACATGGATTCGGCGTTTTTCGCCTCGCGCTACGACAAGGGTACGGCGGACTACATCAACTGCCCGATGACGGAGGAGGAAATCCGCCGCTATATCGCCACGGGCGAACCGATGGACAAGGCGGGCGCGTACGCGGTGCAGGGCATTGCCGGGCTGTGGATTGACAAGCTCGAAGGCTCGTACAGCAACGTGATTGGCCTGCCGATGCACACCGTGCGCGAACTGCTGGACGAATGCGGACTGCACTGCTGGCGCGCCTGACGCCGGATGATGAATTTGATTGAGGGATGGTACAGATATGCACTTCAAAGCGCCAGACATTGGGCTTGACCTTGGAACCTGCAATACAGTTGTTTATGTGAAGAACGAGGGCATCGTCATCAGCGAACCGACGCTGGTGATTTCGCGGCGCGGCGACAAGAAGCCGATTGCCGTCGGCGAGGATGCACAGCGCATGTATGGGCGCACCAGTGACGCGGAAATCGCCATTCACCCCATCCGCAACGGCATGATTGCCAATTACGACGCAACGGTGCTGCTGCTGCGTGCTTTCATCAGCAAGGCGGTTGGCGAAAGCAACCTCGTCAAGCCGCGGCTGGTCATGTCCATTCCGTCGGAAATTGACGAAGTGAACCGCAAAGCGCTGACAGCGGCGGTTCGCGCGTGCGGGCTGAAGAAGGTCTACCTGATTGAAAAGCCCTTGGCGGCGGCGATTGGCGCAGGCTTGTCCGTTTTTGAGCCGGAAGGCTGCATGGTGGTGGACGTCGGCGGTGGAACGACGGAGGTCGCGGTCGTATCGCTGGGCGGTCTGGTCGTCAGCCAGTCGATTCCCGTCGGCGGCGTGAAAATGGATGAAGCCATCGTCAACCATATTAAACATGAGTTTAAGATGCTGATTGGCGCAAAGACAGCTGAAGATGTAAAGCTTGACCTTGCTTCCGCCCTGCCGCAGGAGAACGGGTCGAGTGTGCGCATCCGCGGGCGCGACCTGCTCTCCCCCAGCGCGCTGGAAATCGACTATACCGCGCAGCAGGCGTACGGCGCGGTTCGCGAGCCATGCCGGGCGATTCTGACCGCTATCAAGTGGGTCTTGGAGCGCACCCCGCCAGAGCTGGCATCCGATATCATGAAGAACGGCATTTATCTCACCGGCCGCGCCGCGCAGCTGTATGCGTTGGATCAGTACATCGCCAATGAATTGAACATACAGGTCATTCTGGCGAAAGACCCCGGCGACTGCACGGTGCTGGGGCTGGGCTACATCGTCGAGAATCTTGCGCTGCTCGCCCAGCAGGGACGCATGCCGCAATTGAACTGATGAGCGGATTCCCCTATTCTTTGAAGGAACTGAGGTGATCGATTCGTCATGGCGAATCAGAAAAACGGCAAGAACCGCGGTGAAACCCCTGCCAGCCGCGACGGATTCTATTTTGATGACGATTTGGACAGCGTGACAGCGGGGCTTCCCACGGGTGACGAGCCGGAGGAAGACGAAGTGCCTGACCTGCCGCCGGAGGAGGACAACGTGCCGCCGACGGAGGGCTACAATTCCACGGGCATCCGCATGATTGGGCTGAACAGCACCCGCAGTGAGCAGGATGACGAGGGCATTGACCGCGGCCGCCGTCCGGCACGTCCGACCATGGAGTTTTACATGGAGGATAATCTGGAAGCTGAGTACGCGCCGGAAAAGGAGACGCCGCCGGAAGAAGCACCCGAAGCGGGCAGCGACGCGCAAATCGACCGCGGCTACGGGCAGAAGCCCCGCGCAGCAGACGAGAAAAAGCGCGGCAAGAAGAAAAAGGGGCATCCTGTTCTGCGCACGATTCTGGTGTGGACGGTCAGCGTGATACTGCTGGGCATTATTGGCATCATGGCGTTGTCCCGTACGATGTACCAAGATTCTTCCCTGCTGACGCTGCCGGAAAACGCCATTTCCTCTGCCGTCACCCCGGTGCAGACGTGGTTCTCCGGCATCGTGCAAAGCATTTCGGATTACTTCTACATGGTGCGCCTGCGCTCGAACTGGGAGGCGGAGTATAACCGCGTCGTAGCGGAAAACATGGAGCTGGCCTCCGTCGTCGCCCGCAACGCAGAGCTGGAAAAGCAGCTGTCGCAGTTCACGAATATGCAGGAGGAAATTGTCACTAACGCGAACATGAATCCACTGACGGCGCAGGTGATTGCCCGCGAACAGGGCACCTATTTCTCCGTGTTCACGGTCAACAAGGGCAGCCGCGACGGAGTTGAGCCGTACATGGCGGTCACAATTTCCGGCGCACTCGTCGGTTTCACCGAAACCGTGTACGACACGTCCTGCACCGTCCGCACGATTATCGACTCCGACGCTTCGATTGCCGGCATGATTCAGTCCAGCCGCGATCAGGGCATCGTCAGCGGTACGCTCGGCGTGGACGGCACGGCGCTCTGCCGCATGTACTATCTGCCGGATGATTCCCTGCCGCGTCCGGGTGATCAAGTGGTCACTTCCGGCGTGGGCTTCTCCTTCCCCAAAGGCATCCCGATTGGCACGGTGCGCGAATCCACCCGCGGCATGGAAGGCAACAAACAGTACGTCGTCATTGAACCGCAGGCGGACTTCCAGCACTTGGAGTACGTCATCATCCTGCGTTACAAGCCGGAAGCGGAAGCCATCGAAGGACGCGACTCCACGGCAGTATACAACGAGTACGTTCCGCTGGTGACAGCTCGCCCCTATCCGACACTGAAAATCGGCTCGACGCTCATGTTCGGCGCAACGGCGCCCCCGACGGAAGTGCCGTCCGTGACACCAAGCCCGACCGCCAGCCCGACACCGTCGCCCTCGCCTACGCCGTCGCCTGTGCCCACGCCGCGCGGAACGGTCTATGAGTACAACTCGACGCTGCTCAACCCGACGGCAACCCCGTCGCCGACACCCACGCCAAGCCCGACGCCTGTCCGGACGCTCAATCCGGGCGACCTTGACTGGGAGGAATAAGCCGTGCGCAACGTGTTTTGGCGGCAAATCCGCCTGCTTCTGGTTGTTTTCATCGGCTACCTTTTCCATGTCACGGTGATGACGCAGCTGGACACGACGGTCAGCATCAATCTGCCGCTGGTGATTTTATCGGTAGTGATTGTCGGCTATCCGCGCTATAAGGCGTTCTGGGTCGGCGCGGTGTACGGCATTCTGCTGGAAACGATGGTGCCGGGTGTGAAGCTGCTCAACCTCGTGTTCTATCCAATCTGCGCGATGCTGATGTCGCTGTTCTTCACCGACAAGAGTGCCGCCAGATTGCAGTACGACATGTCGAACCACCGCCGGGGGCGCAACCGCAGTGTTTATCTGCGCACGCCCCTGTGCGCCCTGTGCGCGACGCTGCTGTATGAGGCCGTAAGCATCATCTATATCGCAATGAGCAGCGCGGAACTGACAAGCGCTTTCTTCACCCGTGCGCTCACCGATGCGCTGATGACGACGCTGACCGCGGTTGTGCTGATGTGGCCGCTGCGTCGGCTGCTCGGCTTCGGCGCGCCGGTATCCAAAGCAATGGCGAAAGGCTGATTTCGGGTCAGCCGGGTGAATTATGTTATTTTTCCCTGTGAAAGGAGGCTGAATTGTGAACCAATATCAGCAAGATCACGGCAACGCGCCGGAACAGGTGAAGGGTCGCTTTCTGGTCTTTGTGATTATCCTTATCCTGATGTTTGCCTATCTGTTTGTCGGTCTGGTGAATTTGCAGCTGAAGAGTAGCGAGGGATATTCCACAAAAACGGAATCCACCCGCTTAAAGACGATTCCTCTGACCGGCAAGCGCGGGAATATCACCGACGCGAACTCCGTGATTCTCGCCACGGACGAAATGGTCTACAATGTTACCTTCTATAAAGACGCCAGTGAAAGCTCCTCCAGCGTTTACAAGACGTATACGCAGTCAATTATTGACACGTTAAAAATTATTGAACGCAACGGCGGCAAGCTGGCATTCAGCTATGTCATTCAGCGCAGCGAAGAGACAGGCGAATGGGAGTTCAATTTCGGTTCGGGCGTGTCCGATGCGACGCTGCAGACACGCGAAAGCCAATGGCGCTCCAACAACTATGTGACCGCGAAGAGCTACCCCACGCCGGAGGACTGCCTGGTAACGCTCAAGCACCGCTACCGCATGGTCAACTCCGCCGAAGAGGAAGAGGAAGTCCGCGCGGCGTACATCGAAAAGCGCGGCGACGACAGCGGCTATGTACCCTGCATCATCGTTGATGAGGACACGATGCTCAAAGTCATGGCTGTTTTTTCCGAAATGCAGATGAACCTGTACAACTCCCTGCCGATTACGATTGCGAAGAACGTTCCCTTCGAGACGGTGACGGAGATTGAAACGAAGTCGATGATGCTGCCGGGCATGGACATCTCCGAAAGCACACAGCGTGTCTACCCCAAGCAGACGCTGGCAGCGCAGGTCATCGGCTATATCGGCAAGATTCCTTCGCGCACGATGTGGCTGACGCTGCAGGCAAAAGGGTACAGCTACAACGACACCATCGGGCGCGACGGCATTGAATCGTCGATGGAGGATTGGCTGACGCAGAACAGCTCCCTGCGCAAGGGCAGCCGCGTCGTCGAACGCAACAACTGGTCGAAAATCGTGCGTGAAATCTCCTACACGGAGCCGTCGGACGGCAACAATGTCAAGCTGACGCTGGATGTGAACTACCAGACCGTGGCGGAGCGCGCGATTGCCTCCAACGTCGCCCGCATCCGCGACAAGCAGGAGAATTTGATGGTCTCCAGCAAGTGGCTGGAAGATAACCGCACGCTGATTGCCACCTACGACTGGGAGCATTACCCGCTGGAACTGGCAGAACACGGCGTGATGCTTGTGCTGGACATGCAGGCGCGTGTGCTGGCCATGGCGAACTACCCCACCTACGACCTGAACGCGCTGGTTGCAGGCGGCGACGAGGCGCGCGCAATTCTGTCCGATGACCGCAACCTGATGCTGAACTACGCCATCGGCTCGCGCGCAACCCCCGGCTCGATTTTCAAGATGGTGACGGGCTTCGGCGCGCTGGACTCCGGCGTGTTGAAGCCGGACGAGATGATTTCGGATATGGGCTACTACACTGCCTACAACTCCGACTTGTCCACCGCTCCGAAATGCTGGATTTCCGAGGGCTACCGCAGCCAGCACTACTACCAGACGATTGTGGGAGGGCTGGAGCACTCCTGCAACTACTTCTTCTATGAGTGCGGCAGCCGTCTGGGCGAAACACGCCTATATCAGTACGCCGCGGCGTTCGGGCTGACGAGCAAAACCGGCATTGACCTGCCCGGCGAAGTCCGCAGCGTCGTCGGCAGTCAGAACACGCTGTACGACCCGACGAAGCCGGTGGGCGAATCATCGCAGGATACCTCGCGCCCGATTATCGTTTTCAACTCCATCAAGTCACACCTGAAGAAGTGCGGTGAATCGCGCGGCATGGAATACGACGATGAGCGCCTGTCCTCCTGCGCCAAGCGCCTGATGGACATGGCGGTGGCATACCCCGAATCCTCGTGGGTGGAGAACATGCGCACCATCCTGATGGAAGAGCTGAACATGCCCCGCTCGATGGTGTATTCCAACTCCGTCATTACGGACACCTACAACTACATCAACGATATTAAGTGGGGCGGTTCGCAGACGATTCTGACTGCCATCGGACAGTCGGTCACAACGGTTACGCCGATTGCCGTCGCGCGCTACGTCACGGCAGTCGCCAACGGCGGCAAGGTCTACAACGTCTCCATCGTCGATTCCATCATCTCTCCGGAAGGCGAAGTGCTTTCCCGACGCGACCCGGTGCTGATCAACGACCTGAACGACACAAACGGATACTTCAACCTCATCCACAAAGGGATGGAGGGCGTTACGGACGATACTGGTACTGCTAAACGCTACTGGAGCGACTTCAAATGGCAGAAAAAGATGGGTGCAAAAACAGGAACGGCACAGGTCAACCAGATTGACCTTGAAAACAACGGCTGGTTCGTCTGCTTTGCTCCGCTGGACAACCCGAAAGTCGCTATCGTCGTCTATGTGCCGCACGGGTATTCCGGCGCCATGTGTTCCTACGCCGCGAAGGACTTCCTGAACTGGATTTTCCCGGAATGGGACAAGAGTGATGTGGACTATGACCTGCCGATTGGCAACAGCCTTGCGCCATAAGGAGGGCTTGCACAAATACATGGGTACAGCTTGGATTATTGCTTCCGGCAAAGGCGGAGTGGGCAAAAGCACCCTCTCCGCCTGCCTCGGCATGGAAATTGCGCGCAATGGTCAGCGCGTCTGCATTGTGGATGCGGATATCGGCCTGCGCGATCAGGACGTGCTGCTGGGCGTGCAGGATTGCATTGTGTATGATATTCTGGATGTCGCGAACGGCATTTGCCCGGTGGATGATGCGCTTGTCGTGCCGAAGCCGGACGCGCTGCCGAATCTGTCTCTCCTGCCCGCCAGCCAGTTCGCCCGCGCGAAGGAGCTGGAAGCCAAGGCGTTCCGCAAAATTCTGCGGACGCTCAAAAGCAATTTCGACCACGTTCTCATTGATGCGCCGGCGGGCATTGAGCGCAGCCTGCGCGGTCTGCTGAGCAATGAAATCAACGAGTGCGTGCTGGTCTGCACGCCGGACGATGTATGCATCCGCAACGCGGAGCGAACAGCGAGCGTCCTGCGCAAAAAGGGGCTGACGGCGCAGCGCGTGATTGTCAACCGCCTGAATCCCGACTACATCCGCCGGGGCGAAATGTACGCCGCACAGACCGTCGCGCTGACGCTGGACATGCCGCTGCTTGGCGAAATTCCGGAGGATGCGGAAATTTACCGTGCGCTGCTGCACCATCAGAGCGTGATGGAGGGCGAAAGCGAGGGGCGTAATGCCATTGCCCGCATCGCCCTGCGCATGACGACGGACGAGGACGTGCCGCTGCCGGAATACGGGCAGAAGCGTACACTCTTCCAGCGCCTGTTCCAGCGCCGCAAAAAAGGAGATGAGAAGCATGTTCGCTAATGCCAGCCGCCGTTCGCGCGCGCATGTGGATGTGCCGCTGATTCTGATGGTGTTTGCGATGTGCTTCTTTGGCATCTACGCCGTCTGTGTGGCGACGTACTCCATCAACTCCACCGCCACGAACCTCTTGGAACACATTTTGGAATCCTCCTCGACACTCCGCCAGTGCTTCTTCGTGCTGGTGCTTGCGCCGCTGGTCATGACGCTGATTATCCTCTGCCCCTACCACCTGATTCGCCGCTTCACGCGCGCCATGTACATCGGCACAACCGTGCTGGTACTTGTTGTGTGGGTTTTCAACCGCGCTGAAGGCGTGAAGGCATGGCTGGACATCATCTGGGACATGACGATTCAGCCGTCGGAGTTCATCAAACTGGCAATGATTCTGATGCTGGCGCAGCTCCTGAGCCAATCGGAGCATCCAATGAGCACCTTCCGCGACTTCATCGAAATCATGGCAATGCTCCTCGTGCCGTGCGCGATCATTCTCTTCTCCGGCGAAACAGGTTCCGCTATCGTTGTGGTGTTCGCGTTCGCGTGTATGCTGCTGTTCGCCAACGTCCGCTGGCGGCTGCTGATTACGATGGCTGTCGTCGCGATTCTGCTCGTTCTGGCGCTGTACGGCTTCATGGTCGCCACGGGCAGCGATGACTACCGTCTGGCGCGTATTGTCGCATTCCTGAATCCTGATTTGTCCCCGCAGGGTGACGCGTACCAGATGCGCCAGTCGCAGATGACCATCGGCGCGGGCGGCTTGACGGGCATCGGCACATTCGTCGATGGTTCAATGAGTCAGCTGAACTACGTCCCCGCCGACTGGACGGACTTCATTTTCGCCACCATCGGGGAAGCGTTCGGCTTTGCCGGCTGCAGCATCATCATGCTGTGGTACCTGGCGATTATTCTGCGTATGCTCTACCTCGCGCGCTACACCTACGACCGGCAGGGTATGCTCATCATCATCGGCGTGATTGGCATGCTGCTCTTCCACGTTTTCGAGAACATCGGCATGACGCTGGGGCGGCTGCCGATTACCGGCATTCCCCTGCCGTTCCTCTCCTATGGCGGTTCAAACATGGTCACGAACATCGGCGGCATTGCGCTGGTGCTGAATGTGACGAAGAACCGCCAGCTGACGCAGATTGATTCCAGCCGGAGATTTTACAGTTCCTATGCCAAATATACCAAATAATCAAGGAGATTGACGATTATGCCGCCTACAGTTCGATTCACCCGTGATGCTGTTCTCCATGCTGCCTGCCAGCTTATGCGCCGCGAAGGCATGGAAGCCCTCAACGCCCGCGCGATTGCCAAGGAACTCGGCGGCTCAACGCAGCCGATTTTCCGCCTGTTCACCAACATGGAGGATTTGCACCGGGAGCTGATTCTCTACGTCGCGCGCCAGTTTCAGGCACATGCGGAGGCGGATATGGCGCAGTCCGACTCGCCATATATCCAGCTCTGCACGACGTATCTGCTCTATGGCCGCGACGAGCCGGAGCTGTTCAAGCTGCTGTTCATGCGCGACCGCGTCAGCGAGGGGCAATACAGCGACCAGACGAATTTTGACCTTGTGTTCAACATCATCAAGAAGGAAACGCCGCTGGACGACGAAACCGCCCTGCGCTTCTTTGAGCGCACATGGCTGTTCATTCATGGGCTGGCGGTCTGCATTGCGACGAAGTACATTCCCTGTCAGGATGAAAGATACCTCATCAGCATGGTCAAGGAAGCCTACAACGCCGCCGTTAAGATGATGAACCTTGAGGGCGTGCTGAAATTGCAGGAAATCTGATTTGCGGAGGGTGAGCGCATGACCGACGAGACGATTCGCGCGAAGCTGTCTGGCATCCGCTGCTTTCTGCTGGACATGGATGGTACGTTCTATCTGGGTGACCGCATCATTCCTGGCGGATTGGAATTTCTGGATATGCTGGAGAAAACGGGGCGCACCGCGCGCTTCCTGACGAACAACTCCAGCCGCTCCGCCTCGACGTATGCCGAAAAGTTGGCGCGGATGGGCGTGCCGGCGGCGTATCGCGACGTGATTACATCCGGACAAGCGGCGGCGCGGTACTGCCTGACGCACTTTCCGGGCAAAACCGGCTATCTGCTGGGAAATCCCGTGCTTCGGGCGGAATTGACGGCGATGGGGCTGCGCTTATGCGATTCGGACGACGCGGATTATGTGCTGGCGGCGTTTGACACGACGCTGGATTACGGCAAGCTCTGCCGCGTCTGCGACCTCATCCGCGCGGGCAAGCCGTATATCGCGACGCATCCTGATTTCAACTGCCCGACCGAGCATGGGTTCATCCCCGACCTTGGTGCGTTTATGGCACTGATTCATGCCAGCACTGGGCGCTGGGCGGACGTGGTGATTGGCAAGCCGAACCGCGGTATTGTGGATGAAGCCCTTGCGCGCACCGGCTTTGCGCTGCATGAGATGGCGATGGTGGGCGACCGGCTCTACACAGATGTTGCGACCGGCGTGAATCACGGCATGACAGGCATTCTCGTCCTCTCTGGCGAAGCAAAACGCAGCGACATAGACACATCGGATGTAAAGCCTGACCTGATTTTCGGCAGGCTTTCGGATATAATACCATATCTCTAAGTAAGGGAGCGAAAACACGTGCTGAACACCATGTTTCCGACCATCAACCGGGAAAGCTCCATGCTCGGCTTCGGCTGTATGCGCTTTCCAACAACACCGGACGACAAAATTGACGAATCCGAAGCGATTCGCATGATTCGCCACGCCATCGACAACGGCGTCCGCTACATCGACACGGCATACCCGTATCACGGCGGCGAAAGCGAGATTGTCATCGGTAAGGCGCTCAAGGACGGCTACCGCGAGAAGGTCATCCTGACGACAAAGCTGCCCGTCTGGCTCGTCAAGACGCACGAGGACATGATGAAGTTCCTCGACGAGCAGCTGAAAAAGCTTGACACGCCGTATGTGGACTTTTACATTCTCCACGCAATGAACAATGAACGTATGGACTTGATGCAGAAGCTGGATTACAAGCGTTTCTATGCCGAAGCCATTGCGCAGGGCAAGGTGCGCTATCCCGGCTTCTCCTTCCATGACGACGCAAAGGCGTTCCTGCGCATCCTGCACGACTGGGATCAGTGGGGCATGTGTCAGGTGCAGATGAACATCCTCGACGACGAGAATCAGGCGACGCTTGAGGGTATCCGCGAAGCGGGCCGGCGCGGCGTGGGTGTCGTCGTCATGGAACCCCTGCGCGGTGGTCTGCTTGCGAATCCCCCGGTGGATGTGAAAGCGGTTTACGACGCATATGCCGTGCGACGCAGCCCGGTCGAATGGGGCTTTCGCTACCTGTACGCCATGCCTGAAGTCATCACGATTCTCAGCGGCATGAGCACATGGGAGCAGGTGACGGATAATCTGCGCATTTTCGACATGGCGAAGCGCCCGACGCTGACCGACGAGGAACTTGCGCTCTACCAGAAGGTCAAAGCAACGTACCTTGCGCGGACGAAAACGCGCTGCACGGGCTGCAAGTACTGCCAGCCCTGCCCGATGGGCGTACAGATTCCGCGCATTTTCCAAGGCTACGATGCCGCCATGCTCCGCGCGGACAGCTCCTTCAAGGCTGGGTACGCCCAGATTCAGGCGGATCATGCGGATGCGTCGCAGTGCATCCACTGCCGCAAGTGCGAACGTGTATGCCCGCAGCACCTGCCGATTACCCGCTTCCTGGAGGAGATTCACGCCGCGTCGACGGCAGAATAAATCGCCATATTTAAGGTAACACCGCACAAATGAGGTAGTCAGCTGGCGAATGGATTTTTCGTCAGATGTAAATGCAAATTTCGAGGGTTTACTGGATGCAAATCGAGAAAATTGCATGCGCAGATAGCGGAAAAGACATCGCCAGCCGCGCCGCCGAGCTGTGCGGTGCGGCCTTAGCAAAACGCTCCTGAACACGCGTCAGGAGCGTTTTATGTTGCGCGAATCGCGGTTGACAACGGGAATTTGCAGCAGTAAAATAGAAATAATGGGATTTTGCCAGAAAACAAGAAAAGAGGCGAACTATCCAATGAAACACCAACTTCTTGCGCTGCTGCTTGGCAGTTTGCTGCTGCTTGGACTTCCGGCGGCGTGCGCGGACACCCCCACGATGACTGTCCTGATGTACATGTGCGGCACGGATTTGCAGAGTGACTGTGTGAACGACCTGTACGAGATGTGCGCGGCGGACATTCCGGACAACGTGACAGTCATCGGCAAGAAGGCCTTTTTCGCCAGCGGGCTGACGGATATTTCCATTCCTGCGGGCGTGACGGATATCGGGGACAGAGCCTTTTCCCAAACGCGTCTGACGAGCGTTACCGTGCCGGCGACAATCCGCTCGTTCGGCAAATACATTTTCAGTGAGTGCGTCGATTTGCACACTGCCGTGCTGGCGGAGGGCATCACCCGCGTGAGCGACGGCATGTTCCGCGACTGCACGAACCTCGCAGACGTTACGCTGCCGCAGACGCTCACGGCCATCGCCCAGCAGGCGTTCTCCGGCTGCACGGATCTTGAGCACATCGCGCTGCCCGAGACTACGGTCAAATACGGCGCGTGTGCGTTCAGCGGCACATATCTGACGGATGTCCGTTTCCCGGCCGGGACGAGCTACCTCGGCAAGGGTGTGCTGAGCAATATGCCCGTCCTGCAGCAGATCACGCTTCCGGATGGACTGACGAGCGTCGGCGCCGAGCTGTTTTTGGGAGACAAGGAGCTCAAAGAGGTTACGCTCC
>ERZ779865.1887-NODE-1887-length-14305-cov-2.874386_pt1 | contig 14305 bp, 12 predicted proteins | sample MGYA00433088_ERZ779865 | MGnify/ENA primary metagenome ERZ779865 (study PRJEB29588, sample SAMEA2151703) | human gut metagenome | biome: human gut; feature: human-associated habitat; material: faeces | place: Denmark | collected 2008/2010 ... | reverse complement strand
TAGTGTGTGTAGAAATGGGGAATAAAATGAAATATTTATGGACAGAGGATACAGGTGCAGGATTATATTTTTGGCAGTTGGCAAATGAGCTTTTCTTTGGTGGCAAATTAGAGGTAGAAAGTAAAGGGAGCAATCAGGGGATATTAGATGCAGTATCACATATAGATACTAATGATAATAATATATATTATATTGCATTTGACTATGTGGTTGATAATCAGGATATTCGGAATAAATACAGATTACTCAGAACATATGCTGCCAAATCGGATAACCATATTGTGATACTTGACATGATTTGTTTTGAATATTTGATTTTATCTTTTGATAAACTTGTGGAATGGACCGGGACAGGTAAAAAAGATAAGGTAAGGATGCGTATGGAAATACTGAAAACAATAGAAAATCACCATATTAATTTATCGAAAATACAAGACGAGAAAACTTTAAAATACTTAGCGGGTTTCAAGAGGTTTTCTACAGAAAGAGTAATGAAATCATTAGCCGGTGAATTAACAGAAAATGAGAGATGGTCGATAAGAGGAAAAGAAATGGGTGAATGTTGGCATGAGGACTGTTGTATTTCAGAACATAAAGACAGTATCAGATGCGGACAACCAAATATCAAATCAGGAAATATGAAAATGCGTATGTTAATACAATCTGTTGAAGTGCAAAAGGTACTAAGAGATATAGTAGTTTAGAAATGATTGCTGTACTATTGTCGACCTAAGAAAGTGCATTTTTGTGGGGGAGTTGACAATCCATTGATTCGTGTGGTTTGAGAAGCGTTGTGAGCAAGTAATTGAGCAGATTGCGAACATCTGCTTGACTTGTTTTTGCAGTGGTAGACAAAAAGTGGGTTGAAAATGGTAGAAAATAGAGTATTATATTGGTATGGGATTTAATAGGAACATAATGGGATGTAAATAAGAGATACTTATGGATATATCAAGGTACATAGTGGATTTAATAGGAACATAATGGGATGTAAATATGTACCTTATGAACCGAGATGGCTTTTCATTATTGGATTTAATAGGAACATAATGGGATGTAAATGTAATTATATCGCTATTATTTGTATAGCAATGCCTGGATTTAATAGGAACATAATGGGATGTAAATAAAAGGGAATGATACATCACTTGACTATGAGTGCAAGGATTTAATAGGAACATAATGGGATGTAAATGAATGTGTTTTTGCAGCATTGAATAGTGAGGAAGAAGATTTAATAGGAACATAATGGGATGTAAATAATACTCCGGTATTAAGTTCGATTGGCTCAGAAGCCGATTTAATAGGAACATAATGGGATGTAAATAAGCTGGGGGCAGTAAATAAAAAAGGTACTGCAAAGATTTAATAGGAACATAATGGGATGTAAATAATTAGAAGATGAAGCAAGGCGGTATAAAGCGGCTTTGATTTAATAGGAACATAATGGGATGTAAATTCCATTACGGAACATGGGCAACAGCGGTAGCGTTGATTTAATAGGAACATAATGGGATGTAAATAATGAAATTATCAAGATTGCTAAAGAGTTAAAAGCGATTTAATAGGAACATAATGGGATGTAAATTACATTTCCATGACATAGCGAGTTTTACCCGTACCAGATTTAATAGGAACATAATGGGATGTAAAGAACGGATTATTGAACGACTTTTCGATGACAGCGGCGATTTAATAGGAACATAATGGGATGTAAAGTGATAACTTTCAACAAGTTTTGTATAAGCTGTATATGATTTAATAGGAACATAATGGGATGTAAAGGCAGATGAAATACCGATTTCAATCTCATCAGGGATGGATTTAATAGGAACATAATGGGATGTAAAGACTATGGCTTCTGCAACTGAATTTTTTGCACCATTACCAATTTAATAGAAACATAGTAGAATATCAACTGCCAAATATTAAGCATGGAAGGAGAAAAATGTATGGAAGAAAGAATAACAGGAGTAATGATTTATTATTATTTTGTGTGTAAGCGTAAATTGTGGTATTTTTGTCATGAAATTAATATGGAATCAGGTAATGAGGATGTGCAGCTTGGAAAGATTTTGGATGAGACAAGTTATGGAAGAAGTGAGAAACACATTCAGATTAATGGAGAGATTAATATAGATTTTATAAAAGAACATCGTGAGTTACATGAGATTAAAAAAAGTAAGTCAATAGAGCAGGCAGGAATATGGCAGGTTAAATATTATCTGTATTATTTAAAAAAGCGTGGAGTAGATGGATTAAAGGCAAAAATTGATTATCCATTATTAAAAGAAAATGTTATGGTTGAATTATCAAAAGATGACGAAAATCAGCTACAATTTGTAATTGAAGATATTGTTAAAATTAAAAAGGAAAAAAGACCGCCAATTATGAAGAAAACAAAGTTGTGTTCAAAATGTGCATATCGTGATTTGTGTTTAATTTGAGGGGAGTGTGTCTATGAAGCAAAGTTTTTATGTTTACAATGATGGTGAAATTAAAAGAAAAGATAATACATTGCAATTTCGCACATATGAGGGAGAAAAAAGAGATATTCCTATAGAGCGGATTTCAGATATTTATGTTATGTCAGAAATGTCATTTAATACAGCGTTTTTAAATTATATTTCTCAGTATGGTATTCCGATTCACTTTTTTAATTATTATAATTTTTATACGGGAAGTTATTATCCTAGAGAATCATTGCTTGCCGGACAGTTATTGGTTAATCAGGTGGAATACTATCGGGATAGTGTGAAAAGAATAAAAATTGCTCAAAAAATCATAGATGCCGCATCTTTCAATATATATAGAAATTTAAGATATTATAATGGAAGAGGTAAGGATGTTTCAAAGTGGATGAATGAAATAGATGGACTGCGGAAACAGATTGAAAAGACAAATACGATAAATGAACTTATGGGTATTGAGGGAAATATAAGACAACAATATTATGCGGCATGGAATGTTATAGTGAATCAGGAAATAAAGTTTGAAAAAAGAGTAATGTACCCACCTGATAATATGATAAATTCGTTGATATCATATGTAAATTCATTGATTTATTCAAAAACATTGAGCGAAGTTTATCATACACAGTTAAATCCAACAATTAGTTATCTTCATGAGCCTGGTGTAAGGCGTTATTCGTTATGTTTAGATATATCTGAAGTTTTTAAACCTTTAATAGGTGACAGATTGATTTTTTCATTGTTAAATAGACAACAGATTACAGAAGAAAGTTTTACGCAGGAGTTAAATTTTTTACATTTGAAAAAAGAAGCATCAAAGCTGATTGTGAGGGAACTTGAAAATTCATTAAAAAAGACAATTAAACATAAGGAATTAGGACGACAGGTTTCTTATCAATATTTAATTCGTCTGGAATTATATAAATTGATAAAGCACATAATTGGAGAAAAAGAATATGAAGGGTTTAAAATATGGTGGTAAAAAATGTATGTAGTTTTGGTATATGATATAAGTCTAGAAGATAAAGGGGCAAAAAGATGGAGGTCTGTTTTTAAGATATGTAAAAAATATCTGTCACATATACAAAATTCGGTATTTGAAGGTGAGATTTCAAAAGTTCAATTAACGAAAATGCAAAATGAATTAAAACCTCATATAGATAAAAATCTTGACTCGGTTATTGTCTTTAAAAGCAGACAGGAAAAATGGCTTGAAAAAGATTTTTGGGGTAAAGATAACGACATGACAGATTTTATGCTTTAATTTTTGCTTATAAGGTGGATAACAACATATCCACCTTTAACTAATAAATTATTATTCCCCGATTTTTTCTAAATTTTAATTTTTTACTTTTAATATTTTTGCTTTTCTTCAAAAAATATTTCTCATTTTTACTGTTTTAATTTCAATATTTATTCGATTTCTTCCAGTCAATATTTTCCCTAATGTAATTAAAAGTTGCTTCTTCGCCATCATCAGCAAGCATAGTCAGCAGTTTTTCGAGCAATTCCCGTGTGTCAGGATGCATTACATAATAATCTTTATTTTTGTTATAGTATGCCAATGGGAAAGAGTCATTGTAGGTGTCACGGTTGTAGTTTTTGCTTGCGGAAATCCTGTCGCAGAACATTTCGAGTACATATCTTGTAGGCATAGGCATACCGACAAGACCCTCTCTTGGGTTTATTGCAAAATCTATCCAGTATTCAAAATGATGTTTGTTGCGTCCTTTGTGGTGAAGCCATGCTGAAGAATATTTTTTATCTTCTTTTTCAGCAAAGTTTGGGCTTCTTTTGCCACCCTGATAATATTTTACACCTGCAAAAAATTCTATCGGATTATATTTAGACCAGTCGTGCATAATTCCCTGCTTGTAAAGACCTGCTTTAAAGCAGTAATGTCTTACAAGATTTTTGTGGTGTAGAATTGTACTGAGATGACCGTAAAAATTTTTTAAGTAGTTCATAATGTGCCTCGTTTCTGGTATATGTATATTGCATAACCTTTTTGCATATGATATAATGTGGCATAGGCAAAAAGATATGATTTATTCATTTAAACACCTATGCCTGTTATTAGGTATAGGTGGGACAACTAACTAGACAAGTATATCATAATCTCTCATGAATTTCCATATTCCCTCCTCCAGACCTTAGGTGTCATTCCTTTCCAATGCTTAAACGAGCGTATCAGATGGCTGCAATCTGAAAATCCGGTTTCCTGACTTATATAATTTAAGTCAAGGTCGGTATATATAAGCAGGTCTGCTACACGGTTAAGCCGTATAAATTCTATATATTCCTTGCATGACTGGTTGTAAAGCTGCTTGAATGAACGGGCAAAGTTTGAGTAACTCATATTACACATTTTGGCTAGTTCTTTTACTTGAAGCTGCTCATTGTAATGTCGGTCAATATATTCCGTGATATTGTCAAATGGATTGTCGGGGGCTGATGCACAGAGTATTTTCTCGTCTACAGCTATGCCTTTTGATATCCATATACGGCTCAGATATGTAAGGAGTTTTGCGATATTTGTGCCGATGAGTGTATCGTATCCATATTGTCTTGTTTTTATTTCTTCAATGCATTGTTCAAAGAGTTCGTAAATCTGATAGTTTTTTAAATCCTCTTTTGAAAAAAATATATTTTCCGGATTTTGTTCATAAGCAACATTCATCATATTTAAAAATCTTGATTTGTAGTTGCCTGATATATGAAGAAAGTTAAGGTCAAATTTTAATACCTGATAGCGTATATTACAGCTTTTCGATAATATTGTTTTGTCGGGAACAGGCTGGATAGAACCGTGTTTTTTGTCAATCTTAGGATGTATTTCATCGGTTGAAAGCGGACTTAAACAGGCTTTTTTACTTAAAGAAAGACCTTTTTTGGCGATGGAAATATTATTGTTTGACACATATTTATTGCCAGAAGGACTGTTTGCAAATAAATTACTGAAAGTTAAAATATCTGTTTCAGTTGTTGGGGCACTGGCTTCGGCTGGGGTTTCATAAATTGAATGTATATGTTTCGGACAGAAGATAATAATGTCGCCCGGAGTAAGATTATAAACATTTTCATTGCAGGTAACTTCTACATTTCCGTTTAATATATGAATAATTTCAAAAAAATAGTGCCAGTGTGGGAGGATTGGGAAGTTGTCCGGTATCGAGGTATGCAAAAAGGCCTCTATAGGTGAGTTAAGTCCATCGCAGTATTCATAAAGATTTTTAATGTTTTTTTCCATAGTGATTCTCCGTTCTTTGGTGTTATGCCGTTTTATCAGAAGTGATATGATGTTTGGGAAAATATTCTTTACCTAAATTGCTGTCACGAATTGTTATATTTCTATATGTTGTTGCTCCGTGCATCATAATACTAAAAATAATGAGGTGTGAAAATGTTAGTTTGCACTGATTTTGTTTGCAGATATTATATAACATATAAACGATTTTTTCAATAATATAAGTCTGTGATAAAGATAGCAAAAAATAAAGCAAAATAGTATCTTTGCGGCTTAAAATAGTATTATATGATTTTGATATATGATAGGTTTATGCAATTTTTTTATATGTTTATTATATTATCTATATGTCTGCTGTGCTATACTGTAGAAACTTTCGTAAGTTATTGTTTACCGGCAAACTTGATATTAGATATAAAGCTATGTGCAAATGACAGAGTTGGCAATACACTAGTGTACTGGCATGTTGTTATTTAGCTAAATATGAATAGGTCAGCACACTAGGTGTAAGCATTAACAATTACGAAAAACAGAAGAAAAAGAGTACATGAACAGAAAAAGGAGGACAAGAAAAATGACACCGATGAAATGGTTTTATTCGTTTCTGAAGAAATACCGCTGGCGTATGTTTTGGGGCATTGTGCTGACTACTATTGTTGCGGCTTGTGCTTTGGTGAGTCCGTATGTTTCAAAACTTATCGTTGACAGAGTTATTCAGCATGAACAGTACGGTATGCTTAAAAATCTTATTATCGTGCTTATTGTTACTATTATAATAAGAGGAATATGCAGATTTTTTTCGCAGGTGCTTTTTGAGACGAGTTCGCAGAATGTTCTTTACAGTATGCGTGATACGGTTTACAGAAAACTTCTTCAGGAGGATTTCGCATTTTACAATAAGAACAGAACAGGTGACCTGATGAGCCGCCAGACCGGTGATATGGATGCTATCAGACATTTTGTTGCGTATGTAATATATGTTACATATGAATATGTCTTGTATTTTGTGATAGCTCTTATCATGATTTTTGCGACAAATCTGAAAATGGCTCTCTGCATGGTGCTCGTGCTCCCGCTTACGGCACTTACCACATATTTTCAGGCAAAGAGTGTTAAGCCTGCTTTTAGAAACTGCCGTAATGCGTTTTCAAGTCTTAATACTTTTGTTCAGGAAAATGTAAGTGGAAACAGGGTTGTTAAGGCTTTTGCAAAAGAAGATTATGAGATGGAAAAGTTTGCCGTTGAGAATGATAAGTACAGGGATTCTGAGCTTGGCGCGGCAAATGTTTGGAAAAAATATGTGCCGCTGTTTGAACTTTTCTCAAATATTCTTACATTGGTACTTATGCTTGTCGGCGGTATTATGGTTGTGAACGGTCAGATGACAATGGGTGACCTTGTTGCAGTGAATGGTTATCTCTGGATGCTCACAATGCCGCTTCGTATGGCGGGCTGGCTTATCAATGATATGCAGAGATTTACGACTTCTGTTGAAAAAATCTACAATACATATATCGCTGAGCCGGATGTTAAGAAGCCGCTTAATCCTATACACCGCAAGAAACTTGATGGAAATGTCAAATTTGAGCATGTTTCGTATCAGGCAGATGATGAGGACATTCTTCACGATATAAATTTTGATGTTAAGAAAGGTGAAACTGTCGGAATAATAGGAACTACAGGTGCAGGAAAGTCTACGGTGATGAACCTTTTGTGCCGTTTCTTTGATGCGACAGAGGGAAGTGTCTATGTTGATGGTGTAAATGTTAAAGACATGGATATGTATGAACTCAGGGAAAATATCGGTATTGCAATGCAGGATGTATTTCTCTTTTCAGATACAATCGAGGGAAATATCGCATACGGAAGACCGGATTGCAGCTTTGAGGATGTAAAGCGTGTTGCAAAGATGGCGGATGCAAATTTATTTATTAAAAATCTTCCTGACGGATACGACACTATCGTAGGTGAGCGTGGAGTAGGTCTTTCAGGCGGTCAGAAGCAGAGAATTTCGCTTGCAAGAGCACTTCTTAAAGACCCGGCAATCCTCATTCTTGATGATACAACGTCAGCTGTTGATATGGAAACGGAGAGTTATATTCAGAGACAGCTTGAAAATATAAATCATGCCTGCACGACATTTATAATCGCATACAGAATTTCTTCTATTAAAGATGCGGATAAAATACTTGTGCTTGACCAGGGAAGAATTATTGAGCAGGGAACGCATGATGAACTTGTAGCGAAGAATGGATATTATGCAACAGTTTATTATCATCAGTATCCTATGGCAGCTAAATTGAGAGAACAGGGGGTGAAATAGATGGCTAGAAATAAATACGATGTTGACGAAGTAGTAGAGCAGAAATTTGATATTAAGCAGCTTAAAAGACTTGTTGATTATATCAGGCCTTATAAAGGAAAAATGCTTTTTGTGCTTGTGCTTATGCTTTCCTCATCGGGACTTGGAATGTTTCTTCCGAAGTTTTTGCAGATTGAAATGGATAAGTATATACCTGATAAAGATATAAAATCAATTGTGATGCTCACGGCACTTGCCGGTGTTATCGTTCTCTATTCGGTAATAAGCACAAGGATAAAGATAGATGTGACAACTAAAGTCGGTCAGGACATAATACATACAATAAGAGAAGATATTTTTAAACATCTTCAGGAACTTCCTTTTAGTTATTATGATGAAAGACCGCACGGAAAAATTCAGGTAAGGGTAGTAAATTATGTAAACAACCTTAGTGACCTTCTTTCAAATGGTATCATAAATACAATAACAGACCTTTGCAATCTTATTTTTATATTGATATTTATGTTTGCAATGAGTCCTAAACTTACACTTATATGTCTCTGCGGACTTCCGGTGCTTGTCATATATGTAGTGTTTTTGAAACGGAGACAGAGCCATGCATGGCAGGTTCAGAGCAACAAGCAGTCAAACTTAAATGCTTACATAGCAGAGAGTATTAACGGTATCAGAGTTACACAGGCATTTGTAAGAGAAGAAAAAAATATGGATATATTTAATGATTTAAGTATGTCATATAAAAATGCGTGGCTTAAAGCGGTATATTATAACTTTGCGATGGGACCGATGGTTGACCTTATATCAACGATAACAACATCATTTATATATGTAGTTGGTGTTTCGTGTATTATAAACGGCGGACAGTCGGGCGTCACAGTCGGTGTACTTATCGCATTTACGGCTTATATAAGCAGATTTTGGGCACCTATAAATACTATTGCAAGTTTTTATAACAGCCTTTTAACTGCAATCTCATATCTTGAAAGAATATTTGAGACAATAGATGAGCCGGTGGAAGTTAAGGACGCACCTGACGCAACGGATATGCCTCCGATAAAGGGTGATGTATCATTTGAAAATGTAAAATTCAGCTATGAGGATGGAGTACCTATTCTTAAAGATGTAAGTTTTGATGTAAAACAGGGACAGACGATAGCGATAGTCGGACCAACGGGAGCAGGAAAGACAACAATCGTAAATCTTTTGAGCCGTTTTTACAATGTTGACAGCGGAAAAGTTCTTATAGATGGAATTGACATATCAAAGGTAAAAATACATTCGCTCAGAACACAGATGGGTGTGATGATGCAGGACAGTTTTATATTTTCAGGAACTATTATGGATAACATAAGGTACGGAAATAAGACTGCAACGGATGAAGAAGTAATAAAGGCGGCAAAGACGGTATGTGCACATGACTTTATTATGGAGATGGAGGACGGTTATAATACTCAGGTAAATGAGAGAGGAAGCAGACTCTCAGTCGGACAGAGACAGCTTATCTCATTTGCGAGGGCATTGCTTGCAGACCCCGCAATCCTTATACTTGACGAAGCTACTTCAAGTATTGATACGGAAACGGAAATCGTACTTCAGGAAGGTCTTAACAATCTTCTTGAAGGAAGAACTTCATTTATCATAGCACACAGACTTTCCACTATAAAAAATGCCGACACTATCATGTATATAGATAAGGGCGGCATCGTGGAGGCTGGAAGTCATGATGAACTTCTTGAAAATAAAGGGGCTTATTATGAGCTTTATATGTCGCAATATATGTAACAGTTAAGTAGTAGGAATAACGGAAAACAGGGGCTATATATGTTCTTAGGTGGCACGCTTGCGCTATACAAACACGCAGCGGTACTAATGTACCAAAATACGGTGCATAAGTGCCGGCGAGTTTGAAAATGCCACTTGCTAAACATTATAGCCACTGTTTTCCTGTTTATTGGAGAAATGAACAAAAAATGACATGGCAGCGGTTGGCAGGTTTATGAATGTAGGAAATGGAAAGATGAACTGTTACATTATCAGTTGGATTGATTTTGGGGAATATACGATTGAAAGGGGTTATTTTGTTGCATATAGTTAAATGTAATGTTATCATGAGAATAATATAGAATTGATTGGGGAGAGGAGATATTAGGTATGTTTTATGAATCTGATGCGATGTTTGACACATCATTTGATATTTTGGTCGTGTTGTTTTTTATATGTTTTTTTGGAGTGATAGGCTATGTCGTGGTGAAAGTTGTAGTGCAATGGTATAGAAATAATCACTCCCCTTTAATAAATGTTCCTGCGACAGTGATTGCAAAGAGGGCAGATGTTTCAAGTCACAGGTATGCAAATGCAAATGATTTTTCGGGAGCGCATGGTTACAGAACAACTTCATCTACAGATTATTACATAACATTTCAGACAAAAAGCGGTGAGAGAATAGAGTTTTCTGTTGAAGATTCAGAGTATGGTCTTTTGATTGAAGGAGATGAGGGTGTATTAAGTTATCAGGGGACAAGGTATCTTGGGTTTAAGAGAGTTTAGTGGATTGTAAAGGAGATAAAGAAGATGACAGAATGGGAAAAATATCCGGTTTTTAAATAATATTAAGAATGGGAAAGTTTTTATGAATAGTGGATTTGAGTACGCAGGTAATTCTATTGAAATAATAAATTACAGATATAACAGGGAGGATGCTGTAAGTGGTAATCCATATAATTGTTCATTTCAGATAAAAATTGTTTCGGGGAATTTTTCGGGATTGGCTGATTATGAATGTGACCGCAGTAAGTGGGAACAGTTTGTCAGGCAAATGGAACTGTTTTATCAATTCAAGTGTGATAAATTAGAATTTAAAGATATAAGTTATGGGAGCAAAATATCTTTTGAAATGGATGCTTGCGGTCATTTTGCTGTAAAAGGGAAAATATATGGCATCCATATGACACATTATTTGGAATTTGAATTTGATGCAGACCAGACGGTATTGCCTGAGTTTATAAATGGGTTAAAAAAATTGTAATACAATGGCGTGTGATTTTGGAAAGGTGGTACTGTTATAATGAAGATAGACATTATAGGTTCGGTGGCAAGTGGAAAAACAACACTGGCAGGAAAAATATCCAAGAAATATAATGTGCCGCATTATGAAAAGGACAATGTTGTCTGGGACAGAACTCCGGATGGAGATAGAAAACGAACACCTGATGAGCGGGATTTATATTTTAATAAAATCATCAGTAAGGATGAATGGATCGTAGAAGGAACACCAAGGAAATGCCTTAAAGAAAGCTTTGAAATTTGTGATTATATTATTGTTTTGGACGAAAAAACTTCTGTAAGATTGTTTCGGGTATTCAAACGGTGGATAAAACAAAGAATAGGGAAAGAACACTATAATACAAAGCCGACTTTGAATTTTTTGAGGTATAATATTAAGTGGGTGTTGGAATTTGATGATATGAAAAAGGATTTGTTTAAGGAGTTAAATTCTTATGGCGAAAAGGTGAAAATATTTCGCAATTCTGATGAGGCATGGGAGTTTATTTCAAGAAAATATTAAAAGATTATGGAGGTTTGGTTATGGCGGTGATATGCCGGTGTCAGCAGCTAACAGTGCTGTAAGCAGGCAGCAGGGCGGCATGGTGCTATAGAGGAATGAATTTTGGAATGTCATGAAAAAGTAAATGAAAATTTGTGTCATAAGGAGTATAATAGTAAAGTGATGGTGAAACTGATTATAGGTTGTGAATTTTTGTGCAACATATACAATATCAACACAAGGCACGCTCTCGCTGCCCGACACTCGTAGCGGTACATAAAGCTGTAAAAAACGCAGCTTAAGTACCGACGGTGTCAGAAGCACCTTGCTTATGATATGTAAAGTTGCACAAAAAAATATAGCTTGCCTAGAGTTTCGCAAATGCCTGATAATGGAGAGAAAAGAAAGGAGTTTTGTAAATGGAGTTTGGAAAAAGGTTTAAAAAGAAATTGTTGTGTGTGTTGGTCGCAACTTCTTTGGTCTTAACAGGTTGTTCAGGAGGGGAACCTACAGATGACGGTGAAGATGATGTACCTAAGGGACAATATGAACTTGTTGTCATGAATCAGTATGGAGAGATTGTTCCGGGGGCAGCGGTTAGTATAGGCGGAAGTACATATACGACAAGTGATTATGGAACCATTAAAATAGATAATCCGGGTACGGGAAATTATGATATATCTGTTAAGTGTAATAATTATTATGATTACAATGCTAAATATAGTATTGGTGATGAGAGCACAGGAAAGATTACGATTAAAGCGGCAACTTTAGATGCACACAGGTTACAGTCAGCCGTATATAAAAGAGGGGCTGGAAAAGTAGACCTGGTTGATACATATCAAAAGGTTAATAAAGGAACGGCAGGCTGGAAGTTTTCTATTGATGCCGCTGTTTGCAATGATGCAGAAACAGTAGCATCATATAAACTTTTTCAGAGAACGGAAAGTGGAGATAAAGAAATTGCAAGCAGTACCACAGGTGAGTTCAATGATATAAGTATTAATGATTTTTCGGTAGGTACGGGAGTATTTATAACCGTGTATGATAATGATGGAAATCAAATATCAACTTCGCTTAGGCTTGAGATAGCGGAAAATCCAAATTATACTGAGCATACAGAGCTTAGTTTTGGAAATGAGAATAAGATAACTGTTAGCGACAAAGTGCCTATATTTGGCGGGACGGAATTAAATTTTGGTTTTCCTTCAATACCATTGGATTATAAAGTGTCTGAAGATACTATTCATATAGGTTTTAATGTCGATGATGAAACTTTTGATGATAATGCCTTGTTTGAAAATTACAAAAAAATGCTTAATCAGGTTAAAGCGGCAAAGTTTGCTTCGACAAATATGAAGACTGCCATAGCACAGTTGAAAAAGAAGCAGAAGAAAAAAGGCGTCATGGGAATGGCAGGTTTTGATAAAGGCGTAGAGGTGACGGCAAGCGGATATGCAGAGGCAGGCGTAAATAGTGACGGAACATTATCGTCAGGAACAGGTTATCTGTGCGTGACGGCTGAGGCATCAGCAGAGTTTGACTGGCAGTTTGTTGTATGGGTTATACCGGTAACTATAGGAATAACAGGAGCAATTGAAGCGGATTTTGCGGATACCATAACATATGATTTTAATGAAAATAAACTTGAGGGAGATTCGTCACTAACATTAAAACCATCTCTTGAGGCAAATGCAGGCGTGGGATTTAAATATCTCAATGGTGGAGTGTATGGCTCGGCAGGACTCGAGACAAAACTTGTTATAGCGAGTTTGAGCGAGGAGCCTGGATTTACATATCTTGATCTTAGCAGTTCGATAGGAATATATGCAAGAGTTGCATGGTTTGAACCAAAATATGACATTGCAAAAGGAACATTCCATTTATGGACAAGAGAAGATAAAAAGTCGGCACAGTCAGTTAAGAAAATATCTGATGGCATGACAGATTTTTCACAATTATATGACTTGACAAATTATAAACTTTCAAAAAATGCAGATAAAATAAAGATAAAGGCTGTTTCTAAAGGTGACAAAACAGTAATTGCTTCGGGAGTTAATCCGGCGGCAGAACCGGTTGTGTCATCAAATGGAAAAGATGCTTTAAATGTATATACGGTGCGTGAAAATGTAAATGGTACGGATTATACAGCACCTAAACTGTATTATCAGACATATACTGCCGATGGAAATACAGGTTCGTGGTCGAACGCAAAAAAAGTAGACCAGGATGAAAGTGATTCTTCGACAGCGGTCAGTGAGATGAATCAGAAATTATATACTGATGGCAAGAACTATTATATGGTTTATCAGGAGTCATCTGTTGATACCAATATATTAAAAAGTTATGCTTCAGCTTCAACAGATGAAGAAAAAGACAGTATTCTTAAATCAATATGGAAGAATGTTGAACTTCATGTGAAAAAATATGATACTGAAAATAATCAGTGGAATGATTATGGAAAGATAAAAACAGACGGTGCATTTGATTATAATGCTGATATTATTGTTAATGACGGTAAGATATATGTGTGCAGTGCTGCTAACATGGAGGGCGATTACTTTGGAACAGGAACAGATAAGAACTATATAAATATCTCAAACTGCACCATAAATGATGCTTCGGCAACAAAAAACTGGAATGTAAAGAAAGCAGCAGGAAACCTCAACTCAGTTACATCCCTTGCAGCAGGTATTAAAGACAATAAGATAACCTGCGTATAT
>ERZ779865.1886-NODE-1886-length-14315-cov-7.523212_pt1 | contig 14315 bp, 8 predicted proteins | sample MGYA00433088_ERZ779865 | MGnify/ENA primary metagenome ERZ779865 (study PRJEB29588, sample SAMEA2151703) | human gut metagenome | biome: human gut; feature: human-associated habitat; material: faeces | place: Denmark | collected 2008/2010 ... | reverse complement strand
TGGCACCAAAGCTCTTTACAATCTTAGCCCACAACATACGGGCAGCACGCATCTTGGCAATTTCCATGAAGTGATTCATACCGATTGCCCAGAAGAATGACAGACGTGGAGCAAATGCATCGATATCAATACCTGCATTTACACCAGCACGAAGATATTCCAAACCATCGCACAAGGTATAAGCCATTTCGATATCAGCTGTTGCACCAGCTTCCTGCATGTGGTAACCAGAGATGGAGATAGAGTTGAACTTCGGCATCTTCTGTGAAGTATATTCGAAGATATCAGCGATGATACGCATTGAGAACTCAGGCGGATAGATATATGTATTACGCACCATGAATTCCTTCAGGATATCATTCTGGATTGTACCGGCCATTTCTTCCAATTTAGCACCCTGTTCCAGACCTGCATTGATGTAGAAGGCCATGACAGGAAGAACGGCACCGTTCATGGTCATAGAAACTGACATCTTATTCAATGGAATACCATCAAACAGCGTCTTCATGTTTTCGATAGAGCAGATGGAAACACCCGCTTTACCAACATCACCTACCACGCGGGCATTATCAGGGTCATAACCACGGTGAGTCGGAAGGTCGAATGCTACAGACAAACCCTTCTGACCGGAAGCCAGGTTACGACGATAGAATGCGTTTGATTCTTCAGCGGTAGAGAAACCTGCATACTGGCGGATTGTCCAAGGGCGCAATGGATACATAGCGCTGTACGGACCACGCAGATAAGGAGGAATACCAGATACGAAGTTCAGGTGTTCCATACCTTCCAAGTCTTCTTTTGTATAGACCGGTTTCACATTGATGTGTTCCGGTGTTTTCCAATTGGCTTCAATGCCATTGGCTTTTGCCCATTCAGCTGCATTTGTAGCAGCGAAGCCGGCATTTTTAATATCTATGTCTTTAAAATTTGGTCTCATTGTCTTTTGGATTTTTAAATACCTAACTTAGCATTGAAAGCCTGCAATGTTTCCAATACATTGCTCTTTACATTAATAAACTGATCAATACCCTGAGCCTTCAGGTCTTCCATGCAAGCAGGAGCACCTGCTACTACAAATTGAGCACGGCCATTCAAAGCCTTGAATGCTGCCGGAGCCAGTTCTGCATATTCATCATCGCTTGAACACAAGACAACAATGTCTGCACCTGCCTTAACAGCGGCTTCTACACCTGCTTCAACTGTATCAAATCCTAAGTTATCAATTGTCTTGTAACCTGCGCAAGCAAAGAAGTTGCAAGAGAATTGAGAACGAGCCAAACGCATTGCCAAGTTACCGATTGTCAACATGAATGCTTTCGGAGTCTTACCACTCTTTTCAGTAGCCAGACGCAAAGCTTCAAATTGAGAGCCGCCACGTGCAAAGTTCAGTGTAGCAATTTCCGGTTCGCCACAGCTGTGACCTTCTTTGTTCTGGCAGCAGCAAGCGCCTTCTTCTTTCTTGATCTTTTCAGCTGCTACTTCAGTGAAGTTCGGGAACTGGTTCGTACCCAGCAAGGTCTCACGGCGAGTAGCAACAGCTTTGTGACGAGCTTCGTTGGAAGCATTGACAGCAGCCTGGATTTCTCCGGCATTAGCCTGTGCACCGAAACCACCTTTTTCTTCTGTTTCCAGGAATAACTTCCAGGCAACATCAGCAATTGAGTTGGTGAATACTTCAACAGTATATGAACCGGCAGCCGGGTCAACAACCTTGTCGAAGTGAGATTCTTCTTTCAGCAATAACTGCTGGTTGCGGGCGATACGTTCAGAGAAGTCATCCGGAGTTTCGAAGGCTTCGTCGAACGGACGAACTGTAATTGAGTCAACACCTGCAATAGCAGCAGACATGGCTTCTGTCTGTGAACGCAACAAGTTTACATGTGCGTCATAAATTGTCATATTCCATTTTGAAGTCTGGGCATGAACAGCCATCTTGCAAGCACATTCGCAAGCAGGTTTGTAAGCGGCTACGATTTCGGCCCACAACCAACGAGCTGCACGGAATTTAGCAATTTCCATGAAGTAGTTTGAGCTGATACCAAAGTTGAATTTGGTTCTCTTGGCTACTTCATCTACGCTGCAACCAGCATCTGTCAGTTTAGCCAACAGTTCGTTACCCCAGGCTAAAGCATAACCTAATTCCTGAGCGATATAAGCTCCGGCATTGTTGAATAAGAAGGCATTAACAGCCAAAACTTTGTAGTTAGGAAGTGCTTTTGCAGCTTCTAATACAGCTTTAGCGCCTTCTACCCAGTTTTCGTTCTTATGGCCTTTGATTAACGGCTTTTTGAACGGATCAAAGTTTACTGAACCTTCGCATTTAGCTGCATCAACACCTTTAGAAGCATAATAAGCAGCTAAGATTTCGATTAACTTGGCAGCCTTACAGTTGCAAGTATTAAAGTTCAGTTCTACGCTTGCCGGACAAATGCCTTCAAGCAAGGTTGCAATGTTTTCAGCGCTTACTTCGTCGCCTTTAATGATAAAGCCTAATGAAGTAACTCCTTTGTTCAGAATGTCCAATGCCTTTTCGTTAGCCGCTTTGAAGCATGTAACTTCAATGTTTTGGCGTACTTTCCAGTCATTGTCTTTCTTCGTACCACGTACATACGGGAATTCGCCTGGAAGTGCAGTAGTAGTTTTCAGACCTTCCAGATCTTCCAAACGATAGAACGGATTGGCATTAAAGCCTTCACCTGTTTTCCAAACAAGCTTTTTCTCAAACGGAACGCCTTTCAGGTCGGCCGTGATTTTCGCAATCCACGCTTCGGTTGAAACGGGTTCGAATTCAGAGAAAAGTTTTTCTTTTTGTTCTGCCATAATATTAGTTGTTTATTAAACTGGTATTAGTAATGTTTTTCTATTAATTACCATGTTAGTTATACACGATACCTAACGACTTACAAAGGTAAGAGAAATAATTTTTTTGCAAAACTATTTGTCGGATTAAAATAAATCTTTACTTTTGCACTGTCTTAAGGACAACAAATGGCGCATTCGTCTAGTGGCCTAGGACGCGGCCCTCTCACGGCTGAAACCCGGGTTCGAGTCCCGGTTGCGCTACTTATTAAGGATGTTACTTGCTGGTAAGTGACATCCTTTTTTGTTTCAGCGTATATGTTTTAGCGTAATATGGGAAAGAAAGACACTCAGAAGGAATTGGCATTCGATATGTTTCAGGATCAGGAAAAAATGATGATTCCTATTATCCCTAAAGGAAAGAAGAAATTGTCTGGTGCACAAACAACTTTTAATCGATTGAATAAAAAGATCGCAAAGTTGAAAATGATTATAGATGAATTGCCACAAAGGGAACATGTCATTAAAAAGTATTTTGATGAAAACTTGTTTTGTTTATTTGAGCAAGAAGCTCAATTGACGGATGAGCTGTTATGTAATTTAGATCGTGTTTATAAAACGGCCAGATTGACTAAGAAAGAAAAGTCGTATTTGCCTGAATTGATTTTAGATGAATGTGAACATTTAGATGAACTTCCTTTTGATGAAAAGCGAAGAGAGGCTTTAGAGGCAATCCGTCAAGATTATATGCAGATTAGTACGGGACTTTCCCAAGAAGAAATAAACAAAAAAGAGCTGGAATCAATGCTTTCTTTTTGTGAGATGTTTGGAATTACGCCAACAGAAGATATGAAAAATGCAAAAAGTCCTGATGAGTTTTTTCAAGCTGTTTATGAAGCTAAAAGATCTGTAAATGAACAAGGAAACTCTAGCTCGTCAGAAAAGAAAAAGTTGAGTAAACGTGAAATAGAAAAGGAAATTCAAGCGGAGAAGACTTGGAAGTCTATACGGGGAATATATCTTGAACTGGTAAAAGAATTACATCCTGATAAAGAAGCTGATGAGACACAACGATTGCTGAAAGAAGAACGAATGAAGCAATTAACGAAAGCATATCAGGAAAAAGATTTAGCTTCTTTATTACGAATGCAGATCAATTGGTTGGAAGAATCGGCTAAAGAACCAATCGATCAGACTGATGATGTGCTAAAACAGTATAACAAAGTTTTACAGGCTCAAGTGAATCGTTTGGAGCAGGAGTATGATTTATTATGTAATGCTCCTTTCCCAGGTGTTTTGGGTACATATGCTGGATTTCGTAAATATTCACTGAAAGAGCTTCCTTTGGCATTAGAGCAAATGAATAATTTACATAAAAAAGAGATTTCTAATCTGGAAACTTATGTAGCTTTGTCTCGAAGTGTAAAAGGAGTTAAGTTGTGTCTGAAGGACTTTATTTATATGCAGGAACATAATGACTTGGATGCTGTCTTTGATAATTTATGGGATTTGTAGGATGGATATAGAATAGACTGATTGAAGAAAAAATCATCTTTCACTTTCTCTTTATCTTCCTGTCTGTCTGTTAGATGATGTGATTTGACTATTGTGTACAGAAAAACATAACGTAATAAGAAAATAAGATATGATCAATATACGGAAATTGGAAGCAGATTTATGGGAATCTGCTGATTTGTTAAGGCAGGGTAGTAAATTGACAAGCAGCCAATACTGTATGCCTGTTTTGGCCTTGTTGTTTTTGCGCTATGCTTATAGCCGTTATAAATTGGTGGAGGCTGAGATTATGAAGAACCGTCCTTCTCGTGGTGGACGCATAATGCCGGTAGAGCCAAGTGACTTTGCCGCTAAAAGTGCACTTTATCTCCCTCGGGAGGCGCAGTTCGATTTTCTTGTTAATCTGCCTGATCATATTGCATCTGTCGGTTTGAAGGATAAAGGCGGACAACCTATTAATTCCTTGGGTGAGGCCGTAAACAATGCCATGCAATTGGTGGAAGAACAAAGCGCACAACTGACAGGGGTCTTGCCTAAGACTTACACCATGTTTGCTGATGATTTGCTGCGTGAATTGCTTCGTATCTTTAATAATGAGACGATTGATGAGATTGGTGGTGATATTATCGGACGTATTTATGAGTATTTTCTTTCTAAGTTTGCTAAGGCCGTAGCCAGTGATGATGGGGTTTTCTTCACGCCCAAATCATTGGTAAAGATGTTGGTCAATGTATTGGAACCTGAACATGGAGTCATGTTTGACCCAGCTTGTGGTTCGGGTGGTATGTTTGTGCAGACCGGGGATTTTGTGAATGCCGCCGGTATGAATGCCAATACGCAAATGACTTTCTTCGGACAAGAAAAAGTGGAGTATAATGCGCAACTTTGTCTGATGAATATGGCGGTACATGGACTTAGCGGGCGTATTGTTTCTGGAGATGAGGCCAATTCTTTCTATCATGATGCATTCAATCTGGCAGGTAAGTGTGATTATGTAATTGCGAATCCTCCTTTCAATGTGGATAAGGTAAAATCGGAATCGGCTTCAAGTGCCGGTCGTCTTCCTTTTGGATTACCCGGTGTTAATGCGAAGACAAAAGTGATCGGGAATGCCAATTATCTTTGGATTAATTATTTTTACGCTTATCTGAATGATCATGGTCGTGCCGGCTTCGTCATGGCCAGTTCTGCTACCGATAGTTCCAACAAGGATCGCGACATCCGGGAACAGCTGGTAAAGACTGGACATGTGGATGTGATGGTCAGCGTAGGGAACAACTTTTTCTACACATTGTCATTGCCTTGTTCCCTGTGGTTTTTCGACAAGTCCAAACGAGAAGAAAACCGCGACAAGGTGCTTTTTATAGATGCCCGTAAATATTATACAGTTGTTGACCGCACGCTGAACGAATGGACTGAATGGCAGCTGCTCAATTTGCAGGCAATCGTCCATCTTTACCGTGGAGAAACAGACAAATATCAGGCATTATTGGAAAAATACAACCTGGTTATCAACGAGGCAGTAGATTCTATTTCGGAAGAAGCACAGCTTTTTGCCTCCCTTCTTGATGACGAGACTGCCGGTCAGTTTAACAGTTCATTGGCATGGCTTGGCAGTCTGTGGAATAACTATGGTGAATTATCCAAGAACTTGAACGGGCAGATAGAGCAAACCAAGAGTTGCGTCAAGTTGGCGGAAGAAAGGCTGAAAAAGCGTGAGCTAAAATCCATGAGGCTGGCAGGAGATAGATTCTGCAACGTGCTTGAGGAAATTCTGACGATTATTGAAGAATACAACTGGTTGACGGAGAAATTTGGCAACGGAGAATATCACGACATCGCCGGACTCTGTAAGATTGCCACGCTGGACGAAATAGAGGAAAAGAACTATTCGCTCACACCGGGTGCCTACGTGGGTGTTCCGGAAGCAGAAGACGACGGTGTGGATTTTCACGAACGTATGAATGAAATTCATGCGGAACTGGCAAAACTTCACGAAGAAGCCAACGTGCTTATGAAGGATATATTAAACGACTGGGAGACGCTGAAATGAGTATGAATCATAAGATAGAAACATTGCTTTCCCTGCTGGATGAATATAAGGCATTGGGCATTGCTGACCTGATAAAATCGATATCTGACCCGATAACAGAATGCTTATATCAAGCTATTCTAAAGAATAATAAACTGAATTATGCTGAATATGGAGCATTATTGGGTGTATCGGAAGCAACTATCAAACGCCGTTTGGGTGAGTTGAGGAAAGCCGGGATGATCATGCGTATGGGTAGTAATATGAGCGGATATTGGAAAGTGGTAAGTTTGAAGGATAGAAAGGAGGGGAAGGTATGAAAAAAATAGTAACAATAGGCGAATTAGGAATTATAATTACAGGAAATACTCCTCCAAGAAGTAATCCTAAATTATATGGGAACTACACCCCTTTTATTAAGGCAACAGATATTTCTGAAACTGAAAAATATACTTATCATCCCGAAGAATATTATTCTGAAGAAGGATATAATAAGTATATAAAAAGCTTGATACCTAAAGGTTCAACTTGCGTTGTTACTATTGGAAGTATTGGTAAAAAGATGACAATGGCACATTGTGACCTTTTTATTAATCAAGCGATGAATGCAATAATACCTAATGAAAATTTTGATAATGAATATGTTTATTATGCGGTAAAGAATATTCTACCAAATATCAAAATGTTAGATTCGGGAACGGCCTCAGGAAGAGAAAATGTATCTAAATCTGCCTTTTCTAAAATGCAAATACTGATTGAAGATAATATAATTACTCAAAGACGTATTGCAGAAATCCTTTCCCGTTACGATTCCTTGATAGAAAACTACCAAAAACAGATTAAGTTGTTGGAAGAATCAGCACAGCGTCTTTATAAAGAATGGTTTGTTGATTTACGTTTCCCTGGGCATGAGAATACTAAGATTGTGGATGGAGTGCCGGAAGGATGGGCGAAGAAAAGAATTAATGAATTTGCATCAATATTAAGTGGCTATGCATTTAAAAGTTCAACTTTTGAAGAAAATGGTTACTATAACATAGTTACAATAAAAAATGTACAAAATGGTTTTTTTGAAGGGAAAAGACTAAATCATATACGAAAATTACCACCTGGAATGCCACAACATTGTTTGTTAAATACCGGAGATTTACTACTATCTCTAACAGGTAATATAGGAAGGGTTTGTATGGTAATAGGTAAAAATAATTTGCTTAATCAACGAGTCGCAAAAATAGAATCTAAATATCCTGCTTTTGTCTATTGTTTATTTAGAAGCAATAGTATGTTTACAGCTATAAATAATTTAGGTAACGGAGCTGCTCAACAAAATGTTAGCCCTATAAGAATCGGAGAGTTAGAAATTATTTTTGCAAATGATGAAATAATTTCTAATTTTGAGAAAATAACAAGTAATATAAGAAAACAAATACTTCTTTTACATTCTAAAATTAATTTGCTTTCTGAAGCCCGCGACCGCCTGCTTCCCAAACTGATGAGTGGAGAAATAGAAGTATAAAACCTGAAATCAAAACAAGATTCAAGCAACTATTCAATAATCCATTTGTCTATGCTTTTGGTTTTATCGCTGAAGTTTATGCCAACCTTTATGACTTTGCGGCCATCTTTTGCAAAAGGTTGGGCATAACCTTTTGCGTTTATTTGACTGATTGCTTCTTCTGCGCTACCGTTCAGTTTAAATTCCATTATGTAAATATAATCGGATGTTTTCAATACTAAATCTACACGTCCATGTGATGTCCGATATTCTACTTCTGTATGGAATCCCATCAGTTTGAAAACGATATAAAGTATATTCTGGTAATGTATCTCCCGTTCACGAACAAGTTCGTAGGGTGTGTCGTCAAAGAATGTTTGGAGCCGACTTAAAAAATCGTCTACATGGCCACGGCGCACATCATTTACAAAACATTGTATTTCGTAAGATGATTTACTGACACTGACAGAAGCATAATACGGAAGAATGAATTTCATAAATCCTTGTTCTACCTCCCGGTTTGGAAATCCAAGTGTATAATTCCCGAACTCTTCATTATAATCTTGTATGGTAAGGTAACCACTTTGATAGATAATAGGAACAGGATCAGTAGAAGCCGTATCGATACAATCAAGTACTGGTCCACTGGTAACGATGTGCTCGATTTCGCTTACCGCATAGTTATGCTGTTTCATCAGTTCTACAAGATAGGTTGGAGTTCCGGTTTCAAACCAATAATTCCCCAATTGCATATTGGCAAATGTGTTCAGAAGACTGAACGGATTGTAGATGCCTGTAGATTTGTAACTGAAATGATACCCGTCGTAATAAAGTTTCAGTTTGTCGCAGGTCTCATGATAGTTCAATCTGAGGGCTTTTGACAGTTGGTGTATGTCCTCGTCGAAATATTCAAAAAGCTCATCATTTGTTATTCCACAAATAGTCGCATACTTATTGAGCATGGAAATATCCATTAGATTGTTTAAGTCGCTGAATACGCTGACTTTCCCAAACTTAGTTACCCCAGTAAGCATGGCGAAACGTATATAGGCATCACACGATTTTAGTACACCATAGAATGCTTTCAATGTGTTTCTGAATTCAGTTTGTAGTTCCGGATTCCCGATGGCTTGGAGCATAGGTTTGTCATATTCATCGATCAGGATGATGACATTTCTGCCTGCCTTTTGTGCGGCTCGCTGGATAATCCCTTGGAATCGGAGAGAAAAAGAAGTTTCACTTTCTCTCTTCCCGTATTTGTCTTCCCATTTACAGAGCGCATCATGAAGGACTCCGTCGAGTCTTTCTTTGCTGTCATATTTTTCAGCGTTCAGATCAAGATGAAAAACAGGATGCTCTGCCCATTCCGATTCAAGCTTTTCCATAGCCAGATCTTTGAAAAGATCTTTTTTCCCTAAGAAATAGGCTTCAAGGGTAGATAATAGAAGACTTTTTCCAAAACGTCTGGGTCGGCTCAGGAAATAATATTTCCCACTATGCGACAGATTGTATATAAGCCTTGTTTTATCTATGTAGATATATCCTCCTTTACGGATTTCTCCAAAACTTTGTATGCCTATTGGATAAAGCTTGTCCATACCGAAAATTAATTTGTTTCTTTTCAATACCCAAAGATACATGAAAAAAACTCAGTATAAAACTGTTATTACCCAAATTGCGTTTGAAATCATCCCATTCATTTGTTTTTTCTCTAAAAACTCTATACTTTAGCTTGAAAACAAAAATCTGAATCAAACCATGTCAACAGACTACAGCGAAGACAGACTCATACAGAATAGCGCAGCCGATTTATTGGAAAATGAACTGGGCTGGACTTCCGTTTATGCTTATGATAGGGAAGTGTTGGGCGAAAACGGTACGCTGGGGCGAACCTCGTATCACGAAGTGCTGCTGGCCGGCCGTTTCCGAAAAGCACTTGTACGATTGAATCCATGGATCACTGACAAGCAGATGGCGGAGGCTGTAGAGCGAATGACGGAGCACATGAGTAGTCAGGCATTGATGCAGATTAACGAACAGAAGTATCAATATATCCGGGAAGGCATTCCGGTAACACGTGTGAAACCAGACGGCACTACCGAAGAAATCAGGGCGAAGGTGATAGATTTTGATGTGGTAGAACAGAACGATTTTCTGTGCGTCAGAGAATTGTGGGTATATGGAGCTTTATATCGGCGCCGGGCTGATATAGTAGGCTTTGTCAATGGTATTCCGTTACTTTTTATCGAGTTAAAGAATCACGATGTAGAGGTAGAAAATGCATTCCATCAGAATTATCAGGATTATCTGGACACCATTCCGCAGCTGTTTTATTACAACGCTTTTATCATGTTTAGTAACGGCTTGGAGGCGCGCGTGGGAACTATTGATTCCAAATGGGAATTCTTTCATGAGTGGAAGCGTCTGCATGAAATGGATAGCGGAAATATTGAACTGCCCACCATGTTACGTGGTATCTGTAAGAAAGAGAACTTCCTCGACTTGTTGGAAAACTACCTGCTTTATGATCATTCGGATGGGAAAACAGTGAAAATCCTGGCCCGAAATCATCAGTATTTAGGTGTAAATCAGGCCATCGAAATGTATCGGAAACGGGAATATATGCATGGAAAACTGGGTGTATTCTGGCATACACAAGGAAGTGGCAAAAGTTATTCCATGTTGTTTCTGTCTCGTAAAATAAGAAGGAAGTTTGAAGGTTCTCCGACAATTGTCGTATTGACTGACCGGGAAGAATTGAATAAGCAAATCAGTAATACGTTTGAGAACTGTGGCGTTTTGGGAAATGTGAAGGCGCAGAAATTTATTGCCCGGAGTGGCGATGATCTGATTGCCAAGCTGAAAGGGAATCCTTCTTTCATATTCTCCCTGATTCAGAAATTCAATAAACCCAATGCCGAACCGATTTATCCTGACCATGATATTATTGTCATCAGCGATGAAGCACACCGTACACAAAACGGAGTTTTTGCCGAGAACCTGATGCACCTGTTACCTACTGCCAACCGTATCGGATTCACCGGTACTCCCTTGTTGCGCGACGACAATATAACGGCCAGAACTTTCGGAGGTTATGTAAGTATCTACGATTTTAAACGGGCGGTAGATGATAAAGCAACCGTTCCGTTGTATTATGAGAATCGTGGTGAACGGTTGAAGGATTTGAAGAATCCGGAAATCAATGAAGAGATAGCGGCTGTATTGGAACAGGCCGGAGAGATAGATGCTTCGCAACAGGCAAAGTTGGAACGTGAATTTGCCAAGGAAGTACATTTGCTGACAGCACCCAAACGCTTGAAGATGATCGCCCAGGATTTTGTGCGTCATTACAGTGATTTGTGGACATCCGGTAAAGCCATGTTTGTTTGTTACAACAAGGTGACTTGTGTGCGCATGTACAACTATGTGCAAACCTATTGGCAGAAAGAAATAGCTGCTCTGCAAAAACAGATCGATCGATGCGTGTATCAGCAAGAGGTGCAGGAAATGAAACGCAAACTGGAATGGATGCAACAGACGGAGATGGCTGTCGTTGTCTCGCAAGAACAGAACGAAATACAGACATTCCGGAAATGGGGACTTGACATTTTGCCGCATCGCGAGAAAATGGAAAAACGTGAGCTTGACAAAGAATTCAAAAGTGCCGACAATCCGTTGCGGGTCGTTTTTGTCTGTGCTATGTGGCTGACCGGATTTGATGTAAAGACTTTGTCGTGCTTATATATCGATAAGCCCATGAAGGCGCATACGCTGATGCAAACCATTGCGCGGGCTAACCGTGTAGCCGAAGGAAAGGAAAATGGTCTTGTTGTGGATTATATCGGAATTGTCAAAGCGCTGAGACAGGCGCTAGCCGATTATACGGCCAGTCCGGATGGCATAACAGCAGGCAAAGATCCGACGATCGATAAAAAAGAATTGATAAATCGTGTGTTAGACATCTTGTCGGCTACCATTGCTTTTCTGAGAGAACATGGTTTTGAATTACAGGATTTGATAGATGCCGAAGCCTTCCTGAAGTTAGAACTCTTAAAGACGGCAGCCAATGCTATGTGCGAAACGCCGGAGGTCCGAAAGAGCTATTGTACGCTAGCCACATCTTTACTGAAGTGGTGGAAATTCCTGAATAGGGACGAGGTAACCTTGGAAATGAAACAACAGAAAGACGCTATTGAGGCTATTTACAAAGAATTGCAGCGAAAGCGTAAACATGCGGATATTACTGATCTGAGTGTGACAATCAATGAAATTATCAATGAACATTTGGATATCAATCCTAGAAATATAGCGTCTGATGATGATTCAAGTCGTCGCTTTGATATCAGTCGGATTGATTTTGATCTGCTGAGGCGTGAATTTGCCAAAAAACGAGAAAAGAACCTGATCATGAAGAATATCCAAGATTTGTTACAAGAACGAATTGCTCAGATGCTAGCCATTAATCCCTCGCGGATTAATTTCTATGAGAAATATCAGGAAATCATTCACCAATATAATGAAGAACAGAATCGGGTGAGCATTGAAAAAACATTCGAAGCGCTGATGCACCTGACCGAAGAACTCTCGGAAGAAGAAAAACGTTACATTCGGGAGGGTTTTGATAACGACGAACAACTCTCCATGTATGATGTCTTGATGAAAGATGATTTATCGAAAGAAGACATGAAGAAGTTGAAGAAGGTGGCCAAAGATTTATTAAGTAAAATCAAGGAGATTCTGAAAACCATGGATCATCCGTTTGACAAGCAAGAAACCAAAGCGGCCATCGTTGTTACCATCCGGGATATGCTTTGGCAAGAACTTCCGGAAAGTTATCCGGATGAAAGCATTACCTATTACCGGGACGCGGTATATAATTTTGTCAGTCAGCGATACAGTGGAATTGCATGATATTCATCAATATTTCAAAGACCTAAAATATAGGGCTTAGTCTCTATTGAAAGACAAAAAGCTAAACCCTATGAATTCAACAACCAGATTCTATATCTCTTCCACCGCATATACATTCCCATAATGAGTATGGATACGGGAAAGTCCCAGCTGAGGGAGAAGCAGACTGAAAGAACGCAAAGTCATGCCTCGCATGGCGGACGGATGCCGTTTTTTCATTCGGCGGAAGATTTCGGCCGACGAAAGCAGTTCGCCGTTGGAAGACTTTTCGCTCGGGCGGAAGGTAGCAAAGAAGAGTTCTTCTTCGACGGTCTGTTTGTAAAATCCGGTATTCGACTGTTGGATTTCTGCTTCTTCTTCGGTAGTGAACCAGTATCGTTCGCCATTGAGAAGTTCCGTTTTCAATTGCGCATACACTTGTTCATAGTCGATCGGTGAGATGTCTATTTTGTGTTCGATTTCCACACAAAGAAAACGTCGGCTACCACTTGGGTCGCTCAGTAAATCTTTCCGGTTGGAAGTCGCGATGAACGAGGCGATCCGGGGCAATGGTCGGAAATTCTTCTGATAGGCTTTACGGATATTCAGTTCCGTCATCTGCATCAGATTCTTCAATAATGCCATTTTGCGGAGTGGTATCTTATCAAATTCATCCAGGTTGATCAGACCGAATAACGCTAATTTCTGCTCAATCATCCCTTGACTGTTTAGATCTACGCTGTCGGTATAGTACGATCGGAGTGGGTCAGGAAGCAACAACTTGCAAAAAGTAGATTTGTGCATTCCTTGTAGCCGGCTTACCAGAATAGGAGCCACGCTATTGCCGTGCTGCGTATCCAAACCCATCCAGCCGGCAGTCATTCCTAACATCCACCGGTGGAAACCATTGATCCATAGGGGCGTGTCAGCTACACGCCGGGCCAAAGCGGTAATCCGATCCTGGCCATCCCATGCCGGAAGTTCTGACAGATACGTCCGGAATGGATGATATTCCGCGATTTGGTTGGAATAGACGAAGCGGGAAATATCCCGGTCCCAGCAGGCGATTCCGGCTTGTTGGGCAGATTGGCAGAAACTGTTTAAATCCCGTTGGGAAACCGGGCAGTACGAACTGTCCGATTTGTCTTGTTCTTTAAATTCAGTTCCTTCTGTCAGTAGGTTTAACCGAAACTGATAATGTTGTTGCAAAAACAAACTTAGTGTTTGCAACATCTCTGCTGTTTTATGACCACCCTGTGTTTTCGACAGATGTTCATTTGCTTGATATGTAAGGACTTGATCTCTTGGTGAAGTCAATTTTGTCCAGATGCTATGTATGAGATTTTTGATATAATTTTCCATATTCCTATTTTATTTGAAATTAATAATTAAGTGAATGAATCAGTTCGCTTTCAGAACAAAAATAGACTCATAAATATCCGTTTTCCAAATATTTAACTGGAAAAATCAACTCGTGTTTAGTCGTTAGAAATTCTTGTAAATCCAGTTATGATTTCCTATTTTTCTGCCTACAGGGCAAACGCATTAGAAAAATATATATCTTTAAAGTCTTCACTCATACAT
>ERZ779865.1884-NODE-1884-length-14330-cov-3.947531_pt1 | contig 14330 bp, 17 predicted proteins | sample MGYA00433088_ERZ779865 | MGnify/ENA primary metagenome ERZ779865 (study PRJEB29588, sample SAMEA2151703) | human gut metagenome | biome: human gut; feature: human-associated habitat; material: faeces | place: Denmark | collected 2008/2010 ... | reverse complement strand
GAGGCGGTGCAGCCCTTTCCATCCGGGCCGTAACCGGAAAGCCGATTTTATATGTAGGTATGGGAGAGAAGCTTTCCGATCTGGAGCAGTTTTATCCGGAACGAATGGCATCCCGTATCCTTGGTATGGGAGATGTAATGAGCCTGATCGAGAAGGCGGAGGCAGCTGTTGATCAGGAAGCAGCCCAGGAAATGTCCAAGAAGCTGAAGAAGATGGACTTTGATTTCAATGACTATCTTACCAGCCTTGAGCAGATGAATAAGATGGGCGGCATTTCCAGTATCCTGAACATGCTCCCTGGTATGGGAAGCAAGATGAAGGATGTGGAGAGTATGATCGATGAGAAAGCAATGGACAGAACCAAGTCCATTATCCTTTCCATGACTCCGCAGGAGCGCTCCAATCCGGGAATCCTCAATGTTTCCCGCAAGAACCGCATTGCAAGAGGCGCTGGTGTGGATGTTGCAGAAGTCAATCGCCTTGTGAAGCAGTTCGAGCAGAGCAAGAAGATGATGAAGCAGATGCCGGGCATGATGAACGGCAAAATGGGTGGTAAAAGAGGCGGCTTTAAGCTTCCCTTTTAGATAAACAAACTAAATTAAACTAATAAAGAGAAATCAACTGGAGGAAAATTAAAATGGCAGTAAAGATCAGATTAAGAAGAATGGGACAGAAGAAAGCACCTTTCTATCGTATCGTAGTTTCTGATTCCAGATCCCCGAGAGATGGAAAGTTCATCGAAGAGATTGGAACATATGATCCGACTAAAGATCCGAGCGAGTACCATGTAAATGAGGACTTAGCAAAGAAATGGTTAGCAAACGGAGCTCAGCCAACAGATACCGTAGCAAGAATTTTCAAAAATGCTGGTATTGAGAAATAGGATCAGTGAGGTGGACCTATGAAAGAATTAGTAGAAGTAATTGCCAAGGCACTTGTTGATTGCCCGGACGAAGTTGTTGTAACTGAGACCGAGAATGAAAAAGCAATCGTATTAGAACTGCGCGTTGCACAGTCTGATATGGGTAAGGTAATCGGCAAACAGGGACGTATTGCGAAAGCGATCCGTTCTGTTGTAAAGGCTGCTGCCTCAAAAGAAGAGAAAAAAGTGATTGTGGAGATTATGCAGTAATCTTCACATAAACCGGCGTGATCATGAACATGGTGCAGCCGGTTTTTTTTCTATCAGGGAAAAAGAGGGGGATACGGATGAAAAATATCTTAAAAAAAAGCTGTATATTTTTACTGACAATATTGTTTGCCATACAGATGCCGGTACAGGCAAGTGCCCGTGAAATAGTAACAGAGATACGGGACAATACAGTGTTTATGGAAGATAATGCGATAGATGGGGCAACGGATATCGTAAAAGAGTCCTATAAAGGTGTTTCCACAAAAATGAGTTTTGCAGGAAAACTAAAACAGGTATATTGCCCTAAGAAAAGTAAGATCTCTATATACAGAGTAAAAAATATGCCATCAAACGGAAAAATCACGAAAGTAAGCAGTTCAAATAAAAAAGTGGCGGCTGTTTCCGTGGTTGACAATGATGTGCGGATCAAACCGTTAAAGGCAGGAACGTCAACAATCAAAGTGACGGTAAAAACAGGAAGAATCCTGACAACTTTTACATCAAATCTGACTGTCTATAAATGGAGTAATCCTGTTTCAAGTTACAAAATAGGAAGTAAGCAGTTAAAAAGCAAATTTAAAAATACAAATGTTTACAATTATAAACTTGGAAATAAAAGAACCTTAGACTTTAATGTAAAAGCAAAAACAGGCTGGAAGATTACATCGTTTACATATTATGATAAGAATGGAAATAGCAAATCTTATCTGAATTCCACAAAACAGATCATGCCGGAAAAGGGTGGTTCTGTGCAGATCAATTTTACCAGTCAGAAGACAGGGCTGATTGAGAATGTCGTGGTCTGGATCAAATAGAGTAATAGAATGGAGAATTTATGGAGAATTTACTTCAGGTAGGCGTCATCACAACGACACATGGCGTGCGCGGGGAGGTCAAGGTATTTCCGACAACAGATGATGCAGCACGCTTTAAAAAATTAAAACAGGTAATCCTAGATACCGGAAAAGAACACCTTGCATTGGAAATTGCCGGGGTAAAGTTTTTCAAAAATATGGTGATTCTCAAGTTTAAGGGATATGACAATATTAACGATGTGGAGATGTTTCGCAAGAAGAGTCTTTATGTGACCAGAGAAAATGCTGTGAAATTAAAGAAGAACGAGTATTTTATCGCGGATCTCATCGGACTTAAAGTGACTTCGGATGAGGGGGAAGATTTAGGCGAACTGTCGGATGTACTGCAGACAGGTGCAAATGACGTCTACGTGATCAGCAAAGAGGGCACAGATGATATTTTACTTCCGGCGATTAAAGATTGTGTAAAACAGGTGGATATTGAGGGAGGTACCATGCAGGTTCACCTGCTTGATGGCTTAAGAGACTTGAACAGCAGGCGGGAGGAAGCATGAATTTTTACATTATGACATTGTTTCCGGATATGGTCATGCAGGGATTAAACACAAGCATTATCGGAAGGGCAGCAGAAAAGGGATTACTCTCGATTGAAGCGGTCAATATCAGGGATTATACAGTAAATAAACATAAAAAAGTGGATGATTATCCATATGGCGGTGGTGCCGGGATGCTGATGCAGGCACAGCCTGTCTATGATGCATGGCGGTCGATCGTTGATAAGATTGGTACAAAACCGCGCACGATTTATCTGACACCGCAGGGACCGACATTTACACAGCAGGCTGCAAAGTCATTTGCAAAAGAGGAGAATCTGATTTTTTTGTGCGGACATTATGAGGGAATCGACGAGCGTGTTTTAGAGGAGATTGTGACAGACTATGTCTCCATCGGTGACTATGTCTTAACCGGAGGAGAACTTCCGGCGATGGTCATGGTGGATGCGATTTCCCGCATGGTACCGGGAGTGCTGACGAATGATGAGTCCGGTTCAACAGAGTCATTTGAGGGTGATCTGTTAGAGTATCCGCAGTACAGCCGCCCGGAGGAGTGGATGGGAAAAAAAGTTCCTCCGGTATTGCTGTCCGGCAATCATAAACTTGTGGATGAATGGCGCAGGGAGCAGTCGATCATCCGCACGAAGGAACGCCGTCCGGATCTGTTTGCGCGCGCAGAGCTGACAGAAAAAGAGCGGAAAAAGTGGCGTTAAAAATAAAAATAAAATTTGTTTACAATCAAAAACTTATGTGATATACTATAGTGGTTGTGAATAAAAATAGATGGTCCTCTGTTACGAATTCGCGTATTAAGAACATCCAAATTATCAGGAGGTCACAAAATGAACGCAAGTGAAATCATTAAGAACATTGAAACAGCACAGTTAAAAGCAGAAGTACCGGAGTTCCGTGTTGGTGATACTGTAAAAGTTTACGGTAAGATCAAAGAGGGTAACCGTGAGAGAATCCAGGTATTCGAAGGTACTGTACTTAAAAAACAGGGCGGAAGCAACCGTGAGACATTTACTGTAAGAAAAATCTCTAACGGTGTCGGCGTAGAAAAAACATGGCCGTTACATTCTCCGAACGTTGAGAAAGTAGAAGTAGTTCGTCAGGGTAAAGTAAGACGTGCGAAATTATTCTACTTAAGAGATCGCGTTGGTAAGAAAGCAAAAGTAAAAGAGTTAGTAAAATAGTAGATGTAAACAAAAAGCTGCAGTGGAGATACTGTAGCTTTTTTGTGAATTGAAACTTCCATCTCCACCTTTTTCGTCTGTATTAAAGGTTGATAATACTACAATAAGTTCTTGATTATTTTCTTTGTGATACTTTTCAATTTCTTCTGCAAATCTGTTTTCAACATCCTTGTCATAGCGAAGTTCTGTAAGTGTGCAACCTTCAAAATCTTTTGCAAATTTTTTCTCTATGACATCAAATGCTTCATTGATTGAATTTTCACCATAGAGTGCAGAGTAACCAACAACACGATTAACATTTGATACATTTCCTCTGTTTCCAGTCAATACAAGGACTGCTGCCAAAACTAAAATTACTAATACAGCACATATTGCAATTATGCTTTTCTTCTTCATACAATCACATTCCTTTGTCAAATTCCAATCCGTCAGATTATTTCTTATTGTACCATATAGCAGGATAGAAGTAAAAAGTTATTATCTGGTATCAGAGCATAAGATAACATTCTTTTAAACGAGTCTCTTGAATGGAGGGGATAGGACTGTTATAATCCTACATAGAAAATGTCTGGTTACACAATAGGTGTGAACAGCAGCAATGTCTGAAATTTTATAATCAGGAGGAGAACCTACGATGAAATATACACCACAACTAAGCCACCAGCTCGCCTTAGACTACTGCTGTACTCCCGCAGACATCCTCGATCAAAGAAACCACTTCACCGAATACCGTAGCCTGGAAGGACACCGCAGATTCGAAGACCAGGACAACTGTGCCCTGAAAATAACCGCAGTCAACAGGAAACTGATCTTCACCGGAAAAAAGGAGATTATAGAACTCTGCCGCGAAAAATACGAAACCTGCCCAGGCGAATGGTTTATGGATGTCGGAAACTTCCGGGAACTGGACCGCATTTTAAAACCATACGGCTGCCAGTTAAAAACAGCACATCCGTTTTTCCTGCCGGAAACAGAGGGCGTTGAAAAAGGGACAGGATTTGAGATCAGAAAATATGACCGTGGGGAGATCCTGCAGTTTGCGGGGGACGAACGGTTTGACGAGGCATTCTGCTTTGACGAAAATTCACCCGATATGCTGGGAGTGGCAGCAATTTTGGATGGAAAGATCATCGGCATGGCGGGGGCAAGCGCAGACAGTCCGCTGTTCTGGCAGATCGGGATCAATGTGGAAAAAGAGGCAGAGGGTAGGCATGTCGCGACCACTTTGGTCACAATTTTAAAAGAAGAGATAGAAAAATTGGGAAAAGTGCCGTATTATGGAACCAGTATGTCAAATCTTGCGTCACAGCGGGTAGCGGCGAATGCAGGATTTCGCGTGGCATGGGTGGAACTTCTGGCGGAAACTAAAATATGAGATAAGCCTGTAAAATCAATGATTTTGGGACTGGAATTATGGATAAAAAATATCAGATTAGGTGAGATAATATTTTTTGATTCCAGGTAAACAAAAAACACTTGCATGCGATTTCGCACAATGCTATACTGTATGACAGTTAGATAACGTTAACTTGTATTTTGAATGCAAAGTGAGGAGTAAGGACATGTTTAAAATTAATGACAATTACCAGAAACTTCCGGGAAGCTATTTATTTTCTACCATTGCAAAGAAAGTAAGCGCATATTCGGCAGCAAACCCGGAGAAACAGATCATCCGTCTTGGTATCGGTGATGTAACACAGCCGATCGCTCCGGCTATTATTGATGCAATGCACAAAGCAGTCGATGAGATGGGACATGCAGAAACGTTCCATGGCTATGCGCCGGATCTTGGATATGACTTTTTAAGAAATGCCATCGTGGCAAATGATTATAAAGCAAGAGGATGTGATATTTCCGCAGATGAAGTTTTTGTATCCGACGGAGCAAAGAGTGATTCCGGAAATATTCAGGAGATTTTTGCACAGGATAATAAGATCGCTGTCTGTGATCCTGTCTATCCGGTTTATGTGGATTCCAACGTGATGGCTGGAAGAACCGGCACTTATGATGCAGATACACAGATGTGGAGTGATGTGATCTATATGCCATGTACCAGCGATAACAACTTTGTACCGGAGCTTCCAAAGGAGACACCGGATGTTATTTATCTGTGCCTGCCGAACAATCCGACCGGAACAACGATCACCAAATCACAGTTACAGGAGTGGGTAGATTACGCAAATAAAGTTGGCGCAGTCATTATCTATGATGCAGCTTATGAGGCATATATCAGTGAGGATGATGTGGCACACTCTATTTATGAATGTGAAGGTGCAAAAACCTGTGCCATTGAGCTTCGCAGCTTCTCAAAGAACGCAGGATTTACCGGAGTACGTCTTGGATTCACGGTTGTTCCAAAAGAATTAAAATGTGGGGATGTATCCTTAAATGCGATGTGGGCAAGACGCCACGGAACAAAGTTCAACGGTGCACCTTATATCGTACAGCGTGCCGGCGAGGCAGTTTATTCCGATGCCGGAAAAGCACAGTTAAAAGAGCAGGTTGGCTATTATATGAAGAATGCAAAAGCCATCAAGGAAGGTCTGACAAAAGCCGGCTATACTGTATTTGGAGGTGTAAACGCACCATATATCTGGTTAAAAACACCAGATCAGATGACGTCCTGGGATTTCTTCGATTACCTGCTTGAGAATGCCAATGTGGTTGGTACACCGGGATCCGGATTCGGGCCGAGTGGTGAAGGATATTTCAGACTGACAGCATTTGGTACTTACGAGAATACACTTACAGCTATGGAGCGGATCCAGACACTGTAAGATTTAATGGTAAAATAAAAACGGGCAGAACCACCTTTGGTTCTGTCTGTTTTAGCATATTAAAACAAAAGAATGATCCACAATGGTGGACAGGAGACGAAATGGAATACTGTAAATTACAGATTGGCTGCATGATCATTGTCCTTTATGTGGCGTGTATTTATATCAGAGAAAAACAGATTTATCAGATGAAACGGAAAAACGTGTTGTTTGAGACAATTTTGGCTGTAGGGATTGTCGGTATTTTCTTTGATGGAGCAACTGCCTATACTGTCAATCATTTAGCGGAGATACCGGCTTCTGTCAACACATTTTTACATCTGTGTTTTCTTTCTTTTCTGGATATTTTTGTGTTCTTGATGTTTTTATATATGTACGATATTACAAGAGGACTGCCACAGAAAAGAGGGGAACGCATCGGACTTCTCCTGCCTCTTCTGATCAATATTGTGGTTGTGATCGTATTTATGCCACAGCTTGAGTATCGCAAAGGAACGTTTACCAACTATTCGATGGGAATGTCTGCATATACCTGTTTTGCAATGGTGGCGTTGTATGTACTTGCTGCGAGTGGTATTTTTCTGCACAGCTGGAAGAATCTTGAGAGACATAAGCAGATTGCGATATCTACTTATTTGTTAGTGACAATCGGGGTGACGGCATATCAGATGTTTTTCCCGGAGGCACTGCTGTCGAGTCTGGTTCCGGCGGTTGTGATCGTGGGAATTTATCTGAATCAGGAGACACCGCTCTATGCGAAACTCCAGAAAAACAATGAAGAGATGGTGATGGGGTTTGCAACACTGGTGGAGAACCGTGATGACAATACGGGAGGGCATATCCGCCGTACAACTGCGTATGTGAAATTGCTGGCAGAGGAACTTCGAAGCCGCGGTTTTTATAAGGAGCAGCTGACAAATGATTATGTGGCAAATCTTGTGATGGCGGCACCAATGCATGATGTCGGCAAGATCGCGATACCGGATGCAATTTTGCAGAAGCCGGGGAAACTGACGGATGAAGAGTTTGAAATTATGAAGACACATGCCCAAAAAGGCGGAAAGATCATCCGGGAGACATTCGGGCATCTGGGAAATGATGCGTACGAAGAGATGGCATATGAAGTGGCAGCGCATCACCATGAGAAATGGAATGGGCGCGGATATCCGGATGGACTGAAAGAGACAGAAATCCCATTGTGCGCCAGGATCATGGCTGTCGCGGATGTATTTGATGCAGTATCGGCAAAGCGCTGTTACAGAGATGCAATGCCTTTAGATCAGTGTTTTCATATTATAGAAGAAGGACGTGGCAGGGATTTTGATCCGGTTTTAGTGGATGTCTTTATTGAAATTGAGGATAAGATCAGAAAAGTTTATGAGGAAAGTAAGGCAGAATAAGAGGGGGTTTTTGCAGAAAGATGGATCGGTCGGTTTTTAGGATCAAAAGGACAAAGACTCTGCATCAGGATTGGAAACACAAAAAGTCTGCCGAGTTAGAGAAGCAGAGGCGGGATTTTTTAGAAGAAAAGAGAAAATTAGAAGAGGATCGTCGAAACTTCGAACGGGAAAAGAAGGAGTTTTCCAAGCACTGTCAGTTTGAAAAGGACAGCATGAAAAGGGAAAAACAACTGTTTGAGACAAAGTGGAAGATCTTAGAGGAAGAACTTTCGCAGCTCGCAGATGAAAAGATCCAGATGAAAAAACAGCGGGAGTTTTATAAATATGTCAGAGAACAGGAAGCACGTGATATGCTGACGGTGGGGACGGAAAATGTGGTACGCGGGGAATTGTTTTTCATCGGTGTGGAAAGTAAGACTGCCTTAAAGAAAAGATATAAGCAGCTGCTTAAAATTTATCACCCGGACAATCTCTGCGGGGATACGGAAACGCTTCAGGAGATAAATCGTGAGTATGACAGACTGTTAAAGCAGTATGAGCTGAAGCAGGAACAGAGTGATACATAAATGTTCGCGTGGGGCAGTTACTGTTCACTCCTTACCAGTCGCTCCGGTAATGTGGGGCATTCTGTTGTTTCTGACAGTGGAAAACAGGAATTGCATCGCGGAAAATAATATGTTAGTATAACGAGGTAAAGTGATGCAAAACGAAAGTAAAAACGAAAAACAGGAACTGTGTTTACACAGACCTGCTATGCGTATTGAGGGCGCAGGAAAGGAGTTTTATGTATATTACATGTTTGGATGTAGAGGGAGTATTAGTACCGGAGATCTGGATCGCATTTGCAGAGGCAAGCGGAATTCCGGAATTAAAGAAAACGACCCGTGATGAGCCGGATTATGATAAACTGATGAAATGGAGAATTGGTGTATTAAAAGAGCACGGACTTGGCTTAAAAGAGATTCAGGACGTTATTAGAACGATTGATCCGCTGCCGGGTGCGAAAGAGTTTTTAGACGAACTCCGCTCTTTCACACAGGTAATTTTAATCAGTGATACATTTACCCAGTTTGCATCTCCTTTGATGGAGAAATTAGGCTGGCCGACGTTATTCTGTAATTCTTTGGAAGTTGCAGAAGATGGTGAGATCACAGGCTTTAAGATGCGTGTGGAACAGTCAAAATTAACAACAGTAAAAGCACTGCAGTCGATCGGATTTGACACGATCGCAAGTGGAGATTCCTACAACGATCTTGGAATGATCCAGGCGAGCAAGGCAGGATTTTTATTCCGTTCCACCGATAAGATCAAGGCTGATTATCCGGATATTCCGGCATATGAGACCTATGAGGAACTGCTCAGTGCGATAAGGAAAGCAATGGTGGATTAGAGAAGCGATAAAAAACAGCATTGGAGAGGAGAATTTGTATGAAAAGAACAATTCATGTGAAACCGGCTGCACCGCAGTATTCCGTGATTACAAACATCACATTTGCACAGACAGATGCATGGTTCGGACACACCACGCAGGATCTTCGTATGGATTTGATTTATCCGGAAGATACGGCACACGATTATCCCTGTATTGTCTGGATCTGTGGCGGTGCATGGCTGAGCATTGACAAGTCTGCACATCTGGCATATCTGAGCGAACTTGCGAGAGCAGGTTTTGTGGTGGCATCCGTACAGTACCGGACCAGCAATGAAGCAAAATTTCCGGCACAGCTCTGTGATGTAAAAGCGGCGATCCGCTATCTGCGTGCGCACGCCGCAAGGTATCACATCGACGAAGCACATATTGGGGTGATGGGAGAATCAGCGGGGGGATATTTATCCTGTATGGCGGCATTATGCGATGATCCGGCATATGAGGTGGGAGAATATCTTTCTTATTCCAGCAAAGTGCAGGCAGCGTGCCCATGGTATCCTCCGACAGACTTCAGAGGTTTTCTATACGAAAACGAGGAGCAGTGTGCAGCATCCCCAGAGTCATTGCTGATGGGAAAAAATGCGATGCGCAATCCCAGGGAGGCGCTTGCATGCTGCCCGGTCAGCTTTGTGACCAAAGATGCTCCGCCATTTTTTATTATCCATGGAAAATGTGATAAGACGGTACCATTTACACAGGGAGTGGAACTGCATGATGAACTTGAAAAAGCAGGCTGTGATGTCACACTTTTAGAAATTGAGGATGCGGATCATGCGGATATCCGTTTCTTTCAGAAAGAAATCTGGCAGGAGATCATAGCATTTTTTAAGATGAAATTTGATGTTTTAGATGAGAGGAAACAGGTTGGAAAAAACTTGTGATCATGATATATGAACGATTTTGAACTTATAAAAATATAACAGAAAACGGCTGAAAATACGAAATGGGCATATAGCAGAAAAAATTTTTTGTTATATGCCCATTTGCGGTTATCGATTACAAGCCGGATATTTTTCACAGGTCTGGCGAAATTTATTAAGCTGGATAAACAAGATGTGCATCATCAATGTCATACAGTGTGTTCTCTAAATAACGGCTGGCAAGATAATTTGCCATGCCAAGGTTCATATCTAAGTAGTTACCGCAGTCCTTTGGAGAGGCACCAGGTACTTCGTCATGAAAATCGCGGATAAATTCAAACATTTCTATGATGAGCCCTACGATATCTTTGGATGTGTAATTGCCTGCGAGCAGCAGATAAAATCCGGTGCGGCATCCCATCGGTCCGAAATAGATCGTTCTATCCTTATAAAGAGGGTGATTTCTTAAAAATGTGGCACCGAGATGCTCGATCGTGTGTACTTCTGCCGTATTCATAACCGGTTCATCGTTTGGGGAAGTCATACGCAGATCAAATGTTGTGATAACTTCGGAACCAATGTTATCTTTTCTTGATACATAGATACCCGGCTCTAATTTGATATGGTCAATCGTAAAACTTGCTATTTTTTCCATAAGATTCCTCCATGTTTGTGTTTAAAATATTGTTACAGTAATGACCTGACCGAAAATGTGCAGTAACAAAAGTGATTTTTTATCCTCTGTCTATTGCTTTTTTTGCGGCGGACAATGTATTATGAAACTACGATAAAACAGATATTACGGTTCGTCAAGAAAAAATTGAACGGGAAATAAGGAGAAAATAAATACAATGAATAATTATGATTTTATGAAACAGACATCACTTCTGATTCAGGGAGCTATGGATACCGAGACGGCATATTTAATAGAACATTTAGAAGAACATGCGTGTGTCACAATTGGAAACTGGCAGTTCCATACAGGATTTCTTGGCACGAAAAGAGAGCCTGTCATCATCTCAAAGACATTTCAGGGGATGGTCAATGCGGCAGCTGCGACAAGTCTTGCGCTGGCATATTTTAAGCCGTGGGCGGTCATCAACCAGGGAATCGGCGGTGGCCACGATAAAAAGTTTCACAGAGGGGACATCGTGCTTGGAGAAAAAGTGATCCCGATTGGAGCAGTCGCATACGCATTTTCGGAGGAAGGCGCAGGAATGGATGCAAAAGGTTTTTCATTGCTTCCGGTGGAGATCTTTTACAGGGAAACGGGAAAGACAAAAAAGGTAACAGAGTATCCGTGTGATGAGAGACTGCTTAAAGCGGCAGAGCAGGTAAAAACGAAATATCACATCGGCCGTGGAGTGATCGGTTCCGGGGATGAGTGGAACAGCCAGATTGACCGGATCACACTTTTGAGAGAGCGGTATCATACAGCCGTGGAAGATATGGAGTCAGGGGCCACAGCGCAGCTTTGCCTTTCTTATGGAGTACCGTTCCTTGGTGTGCGGATCCTGTCAAATTCCATTGTCAATGGAGAAAAATTCGATGAGGCGGTCGGAATCGATGGACAAAAGTTCGTGTTATCATTGGTAGATCAGATGAGAGACTATATGTAGAGATATGGTAAATATGCAGCAATACTTTCTTTTAGCAAAAAAGTATGCTATACTACCTACTCAGAAAAATGAATATTTATACACGAAAATGAGGAGAAAAAGACCATGAAGAAAACAGGTAAACGTTTACTCGCAGCCTTACTTTTATTCTGTGCCGTACTGATCGGTGCCACAGGATATGAAGTGATGGCGGCAGATGAGGCACAGAGTACGGAAAATACATCCGGAGCCGTGAATTCTGAGGATGATCTTCCGGGAAAGAGGATTGGTGTCCAGCTTGGAACCACAGGTGATATTTATGTCAGTGATTATGAAAACGATGGTTCCGGCACCGTGGTGGAGCGCTACAACAAAGGTGCGGACGCAATTCAGGCATTAAAGCAGGGAAAGATTGACTGCGTTGTTATTGATGAACAGCCGGCACTTAAGTTTGTGGAACAGAATACAGGAATCCGGATTTTAGATGAAGAATTTACTCTTGAAGATTATGCTTTTGTCATTGCAAAAGAAAATACGGATCTTTTAGACAAAGTCAACAAAGCACTTGAAAAATTAAAGGCAGACGGTACGATTGCCAATATCCAGAAAAATTATATCGGTACCGAAGATGAAATTGGAAAATTTCCTTATGAGACGAAGGATGTCAGCCATGAAAACGGGACGCTGACAATCGGAACAAATGCAGAGTTTCCGCCGTATGAGAGTTATGAGGATGGACAGATTGTCGGAATTGATATTGATATCATGCGGGCAGTCTGCGATGAACTCGGCATGGAATTGAAAATCGAAGATATGGCATTCGATTCTGTGATTCCTGCAATCACAACTGGTAAAGTGGATGTTGGTGCATCTGGATTTACTGTGACAGAAGAGCGTAAAAAGAATGTAAATTTTACCGATACCTATACGACCACAAAACAGGTCATCATTGTAAAAGACGATACGGTAACTTCGGAAAAAGCAGGACTTGGTGAAAAGTTTTATGACAACTTTGTAAAAGACAGCCGTTATGTGTACCTGTTAAAAGGTCTTGGAAATACACTTTTGATTACTGTGCTTGCATTGTTAGTCGGTGTTGTGTTTGGATTTCTGATTGCAATCGTCCGTACCAATCACGACAGAAACGGCGGACTGACAATCCTAAATGCACTCTGTAAGCTTTATCTGACCATTGTGCGCGGAACACCTGTCATGATCCAGCTTTTGATCATTTATTATGTTATTTTCCAGAGTATTGACACCGGAAAAATTGTTGTGGCGGTCATTGCATTCGGTTTAAATTCCGCAGCATACGTTGCAGAGATTGTCCGTTCCGGAATTATGGCAGTGGATATCGGACAGTTTGAAGCGGGACGAAGCCTGGGACTTAATTACAAGCAGACCATGATGTCGATCATCCTGCCACAGGCGGTAAAAAATATCCTTCCGGCACTCTGTAATGAGTTTATCAGTCTTTTAAAAGAGACGTCCATCAGTGGTTACATCGGACTTATGGATCTGACCAAAGGTGGAGATATCATACGAAGTGTAACTTATGAGGCATTTATGCCGCTGATCGCAGTTGCCCTGATTTACCTTATCATGGTGATGGGACTGAGCAAGGTGGTAAATCTGTTAGAAAGGAAGTTAAGAAGCAATGAGCGATAATACAGTCATTCTTGAAGTAAACGATCTGCATAAATCCTATGGAGATCACGAAGTATTAAAAGGTATCTCCACAACCATTAAAAAGGGAGACGTTCTGGCACTGATCGGTCCATCCGGATGCGGAAAATCGACATTCCTGCGTTCTTTAAATTTACTTGAAGTTCCGACAAGCGGTCATGTATTGTTCGAGGGTACAGATATGACAGATGCGTCTGTGGATATCAATCATGTTCGTGAAAAAATCGGAATGGTGTTCCAGCAGTTTAATCTGTTTTCAAATATGACGATCCGTGAAAATATCATGTTAGCTCCGGTCAAACTCGGGAAAATGACCAGAGAGGAAGCTGCGAAAAAGGCAGAAGAACTCTTAAGCCGCATTGGACTTGCCGATAAGGCAGACGCTTATCCGGCGCAGCTTTCCGGCGGACAGAAACAGCGTATTGCCATCGTGCGTTCCCTTGCCATGAACCCGGACATCATTTTATTTGATGAACCGACATCCGCACTCGATCCAGAGATGGTTGGCGAGGTACTTAGCGTTATGAAAGAACTTGCAGCAGACGGCATGACCATGGTAGTCGTCACACATGAGATGGGCTTTGCCCGCGAGGTTGCAAACCGCGTCATGTTTATCAACGATGGTATCATTCAGGAGGAAAATACTCCGCAGGAGATTTTCTCGAATCCGAAGAGTCCGCGATTGCGGGAATTCTTATCCAAAGTATTGTAAAATCTGATTCAGAGCAGCTTGCTGCAAAGCAATATCGCAGATCACAGGTTGTGTGATTTGTTGGTATATATGTTATCAGAATCAATAGACCGGCTGGGGTATCCCTGCCGGTTGTTTTTTTATGTATGACAATAGAAGGTTCGGGGAGCGTGCATTCTATTGCTTTTACAG
>ERZ779865.1879-NODE-1879-length-14354-cov-2.070075_pt1 | contig 14354 bp, 9 predicted proteins | sample MGYA00433088_ERZ779865 | MGnify/ENA primary metagenome ERZ779865 (study PRJEB29588, sample SAMEA2151703) | human gut metagenome | biome: human gut; feature: human-associated habitat; material: faeces | place: Denmark | collected 2008/2010 ... | reverse complement strand
ACGATCACTTCATCAAATTCCAACCCTTTTGCCATGTGTGCGGAAGTGACAACAATGCCTTTTGTATAAGCTGAACTTAGACTTGACAAAAGCGATATGTTATCTGTATGGACTTGGAGTTTCTGAGCAAGCGCTTTTGCCTGAGTTTCTGTTTTACAGATTATTCCCAAAGATGTATATCCGGAGTTTCTGAAGTCCGATATCAAATTAACAATGCCTGTCGTTTCTTCTTCTGCATTCTTGAATGGAAAAATTTCAGGTTGTTCTCCATGTCGCATAATGGGTTCCAGTTCATTGTTTGCCTGAATTTTCTGCGCCAGACTGGTAATTTCAAAAGTAGAGCGGTAACTCTTACATAGTTTCATTACTTCTCCGGTGGTAAAAGCTTTTTGAATCATGGCAGCAGTTGAAGAACCATAGGGATTGACAGATTGAGAAGCATCTCCAAGAATTGTTTTCCGGCAGGGATAAAGTTTTTGGATCACTTTGTATTGTATGGGAGAATAGTCCTGCATTTCATCTATCAGAAGATGTCTGATATGAGTTTGAGTTTTATTTCCATCCAATGCGAGGTGCAGATAAGCCAGGGGAGCCATATCTGCATATTCCAGCATACGATTCTTTCGCATCTTGAACATTTCAGGTTTTCCGGCCCATTCGAAAAAGTCTTTATAGATCTGGAGGTCGTTATTTCCTGAAAACATATTCTTAATTTCTTTTCTCAGCAGGTTTTTCTCAGCGGTAGTCACTGTAAGGTTATACTGGATTTTCATCATTTCCAGAATGTAATCTGCCATGGTTTCAAATCGTTGGCGTATGGGGTAACGATGGAATCGTTTGAACTGTTCCCCTACGAATTCTGTGGGAATAGTGATATACTTGGTGAGTTTTACATCAGTCGCTCTGAAATAGTGATTTTCCATATGGAGGATGAATTTGTCGAGTCGGGAAACAAATTCGAAAGAAGCTTTGTATTGTATCCGTTCGATAAAATCCGGAGCCGGCTTTTCCAGTAGTTCCGAGACTTGTCCGAAGAAATTCTGAAACTTATATTTGTTGTCAAGGACGGTGGAGAGAATCTGTTCCATGCTGGTTTCTGGTACAGTCGTTTCACCAAGTTCTGGAAGGACATTGGATATGTAATCGGCAAATACTTTATTGGGGGAAATGATCAGGATATCATTGGACGTGATTTCCCCTTTGTGCCGATATAGCAGATAGGCTACGCGGTGCAAGGCGATGGATGTTTTTCCTGAACCGGCTACTCCCTGGATAATCAGGGTGTTCGATGTATCATTACGGATAATTTTATTCTGTTCCCGTTGGATGGTGGCGACTATATTCTTCATCCGGTCATCGGAGTTTCCACTCAATTCCTTCTGAAGGATGTCATCTTGAATATTCAGTGAACTTTCCAGCATGAATTCCATTTTTCCGTCACGGATGCGATACTGGCGTTTCAGACGGATGTTACCTTTCACTTCTCCCGAGGGGGCGTCGAAATGTGCTTCTCCTAATTCATAATCATAGAACATGCTGGAGATGGGGGCACGCCAGTCGTGTATCAGATTTTCATTGGTGGGAGGATTGAAAAATGAGTGGATACCTATATATAATGGCAGGACTTCGGGTTGCCCTTTTTCTTGAAAGTCGATGCGCCCGAAATAGGGAATGGCCATCATTTTGCGATAACGTTTCTTTTTCTCGGCCAAGGACTCGCTGGCTGCTACTTGTTGGGTGACTATCTGCCGGACCGCACTTTTCTCGGCTCGGTCCAGTTCGGACAGATTTTCCCACAAGTAGAGTTTGTGCTCCATTACGTCTTTGGATTTATCTTCAATGGCCTTATCCATCTGTTCGATATTGGCAGCTAATAAAGCAATAATATCCATGAGATAGGCTTTTTCTTCCTTTTCAGTCCGGTTAAATATCATAGCGCGTATTGGTTTGTAGTTTTATTACCGGGCGAAATTACACAAATATGTTTAATGTTATTCTCTTTGTATGGAGAAAAGTGGATGTAAATTTGTTCTTTGTCCGGTTGTTTGGATAACTCCAATATGAATATTGCAGGAATGAAAGCTGGTCTTTTCTTTGTGGAAAAAAGGTGGAGGAACTTTCACAAGCTCTCCGTCCCAACCGTAGCAGGTACATGTAAGGAGAATGTTCACGGAAAAAGAATAATGCACAATCTTTTTTTGAGAGATTGTGCATTATAATATAGAAATATACAGATTGTTATTACTGGCTTTTATAGCTGTTTATCTGAGATTAACCGTGCGATGCGGGTCTTGTTCTGTGTTCCTTTGGTAAGCAGGTAAACGTGCTTATACGCATCGCGGTTCAGTTCGGTGGGAGAACCGTTGATAAGAATGATGTTCCGGTCATTGGCGAATTTCAGGATACCGCTGATGTTGTTGGGATGTAGTTTGCCTATTTCATCCATCATGCAGTGTAACTTGAAATCTTTGAATTTGCGGGATGCTCCTTCCTTGAACACATTCAGCAACATGATGTTTATCATCGCTTTTACCAGAATGTCGGTTCCTTCCGACCCCACATTGGCTATCTTCTCGATAAATCCGGTGTCATTGCCGTTCTCCACAATGCGGAAACGCAACTCGAAGGAATCATACAGGCGGATACTGTCATAGCGGTAAGCATGTATTTCCTTGATAAAGGTACGCAGCAAAGTGATAGCCTCTTCTTTCACCAATTGCTCCTTGGCAGAGGAGAACAGGTTGGTTTCCGGTGAGAGGTCATAGCCGTAATCATGGTAATATTTCTGTATCTCACGCAGAATATTCACTACGCGGTTGCTGCTCTCTTCCACTTTCATTTCAATGCGCTGGATGACTCCCACAAAATTGCAGGTGGCGAAACCTTTATTGATTTCACGGATCACATCTTGAATATCATCTTCCGATGAAGTCAGCATGGAGGTGTCCATACTGATACGTTTGAAGGTATCCCAATGCTCGTTGTTGATGCGGCGGATGTACTCGTCTATGCGGTGTTCTTCCACAAAGTCGTGCAGTTCGTCGGCAAAGCGTACATATTCCCAATCCTCGTTGAATTTTACGCGGAACTTGAAGGTGTTGTCCTCATCAAAATGTCCGGTGAAAAGGTTCACTTCTTTACGGAGCTTGCTTTGCACCTGCGTGAATTGGTTGGCCTGGCGGGTCAGTTCGTCAATCAGCTCCATACAGGTCTTGGTGGTCTGCATGGTTTGCGTGTTTTCGGAACGGAATATATCCTGATGCGGTTTATACCAGTCGTATGCCGGAATCTTGCTGTAAGCCTCCAGGTTCTTTTGCAGTTCCCTTACATTTTCTTCCGCTTCTTCCCATTCTTTGTTCAGAAGGTCTATTTTTTCTTGTAGGGAGGATGTTTCCACTCTCAGCGTTTCCCGTTCCAATTGGAGCAGACGTTTTTGTTCATCGTGCTCCCGTTGCCATCCGGGAATACGGTCTATCAAATCCCGTTTGTCTTTTTGGTATTCGATGACCAGTGTCGCATTCTCCTTAATGAAAGAAAGCTCTTTCTCCAGCTGGGCCAGTTGGTTGGCTATGTCTTGCAGACGTTCGGTATCTGCTCCCTGCGAGTGAAGCTCTTTCTGCATATCCGCTTCATATTCGGTTTTGATGGAGGAAATTCTGCGTTGTTCTTCTTTTTCTTCCTTCCCGATAACTTCCGCTTGTGTCCTTTTTTCGGCGGCAAGAGCCTGTTGTTGCTTGTTCCATTCCTGTTTCAGGCTATCCAGTTTCTCTGTCTTTTCTTTGTTCAGGTTTTTTAGTTTGTTGTTTATTCCTTCCAGTTCGGCAGCCCGTTTGCGCTTTTCGTTTTCCAATTGGTTTATTTTGGCATTCCGTTCCTCATTGGCTTTCTTCTTCCACTCTTCCAAGTCGAGCATATCCTGCTGGTATTGGCGTTCCAATTGTTCCAGTTCATACTCTATTTGGCTGATAATGGCTTTTTGTTCCTTTATCTGCGGTTGGTATTTGCGTTTCAACTGCTCCTGCACTTCTTCTTTTTCAGTTTGCAGGCGTTGCATGGCGGCAGTGATTTCTTCCAGACGCTTTTCACCGTTTTCTTTCTCGGCTATGTAGTCGTCTATAGACTTGATGGGACGATGGATGCTGTCTAAATTTATGGAAATGCCATAGAATGAGTTTCCCCCCTCAATGGTAATTTGCGGAAAAAGCCCCCGTTGCCATAAGATGCTCTCATCACACAGTTTGCCGATATTCTCTTCCCATCCCTTTTTGTTTTCTTTCAGCCAGCCTTGCAAGGTGTCTTTGCTGTTGTTCAGAAAAGCTTGTAATTCGTCTATGCGGGGACGGAGTTGCAGCATCTCCTGTTGCAGTTTTTGCAAAGTCAGGTCTTTTTCTTTCAACTGTTTCTGCTGTTCCTCTTCCCAAGTCATGGTCAGTTCCTTGATGATGAGCTGCGCTTGGGCGATACGGTTTTTCCGTTCCGTGTGGAAGTTGGCATAGTTTTGGATACGTGTTTTCAATTCTTGTTGCTCTTCCTCAAAGAAAACCTCCTTTCTGCATAATTTTATCTGGTAATCTATAGCGTTCAGTTCGCCCAGTTTCTCGGCTTTCAGCGGATGGAGTTGCTGTGACAGGCTTTCGAACTCCTGGTAAAGGGAATCTGTGAACCGCTGGTATTCTTTGCGGGCCTCTTCCAGACGCTCGTTGTATGCATTGTTTAATGTATCCAGTTGTTTGATTTTCGCTTCATGAATCTTGTTCCATTGCTCGTCCAAGGCCTGAATCAGCGATTTATACTTGGTGGATATTTCCATATATTGTGAGGTAAGGATGCGTTGTTCTTCCAGCAATCCCACCTGCCGGTTCTTCCATTCCTCTTTTTTGGAAGAGCGTTCTATAATCTCTTCTATGTTCTTGTTCTGATAGTCCTTTTCTTTGCCTAATGCCTTTTGCAGTTCGTTGTTCAGCACTGCCAGCGCTTCCTGTAACTTGTCGCTGCGTTTGCGCGATTCATCCTGAAGCTCCTGTTTCCGGCGTATCAGTTTTCCTTTGTCGGCATCCGTGCGGTCTTGTTTCTCTTTCCATTGGGGAAGGATACTTTCGGCTTGGCGGAAAGCGGCAACCAGTTCGCGGCAATTCTGCACCAGTCCGCCTTGCAGTTTGGACGTTTGTTGGGATAACAGTGTGATTTCCCGAGCCTGTTTCCGGGTTTCCCGTTTCTGAAATTCTTCGATATCCTTCAGACGGGTTTCAAAGTTTTTCAGATGCTCCTTGTAACTGTTCAGGTCGATGGCCGTTTCATCTTCATTCAGAGAAGAAATGATTGTTTTCTTGATAAATTCAGCATCCAGTTTCGAATTCAGCAACACGTTCTGTATAGTGCGCGGAATATTCTGGTATTGCTTGCTCTCCATCAGCGAGTACCGGCTGAACTCAGGACTTGTACTGTTTCCATACAGAATGTTCCGATACTCGTCGTAGGTATAGATGATGCGTGAATATTCTATGCCATATTGGTCCAGCACGGCACGCACGCGGTCGCTCTCGCTATAGGCCACCCGATTCTCGTCTATAAAGAATTCTTTGCGGTAAGGAGAGTGGATGAAGCGGTAACATACACGGTTCATCGATTTGAAACTCAGAATACAGAACGCACCGTTCTCTGTTGCCACTTCGTAAACGATATACGAATTGGAGTAGGGAAAATAGTAATCCGTGTAATTCTGCTTTTCCACCGAAATGCCCAGCCGTTGCGTGTCGGCATTGTAAAAGAAAAGGATAGCACGCAGAAGGGTACTTTTTCCCACTCCCTGCGTACCGATGAAGTGAACGTTTCCGTCCAGATAGATATCGTCCGAATAAGGGATATTCGCACTATTGATAAAGATAATTCTACTCAGGTTTCTCATCTTCGGTTTCGTCGTAAATGTTGATACTTTCAATCAGTCTTTCCAGATAATGCCAGGCGCTCATCACTTTATACGTATTGGTTTTCTCATTTTCCTGTTCCAGGAACGAGTCTTTGGTGAGCTGGCGTATCATGTTTTCCAGCACTTCCTTGCGGATGTCCTTGTCCGAGAAGTGTTTCCGCATACCGTCCAGTTTGTTTTGGAGCAGCATGTTGATGTTGGTTTCCACCAATATCTGTTCGGGCTGGAAGCGGAATCCGGGACCGAATGTTTCATCGTAGGTTTTGAAAAAATCGAGCACATCTATCCAGTAATAGGCACGCATGATTTTTTGCTCCAGTGTGGCTTTAGGTTCTATACGGGAGAAGAAGAAATATTCGTTTCCCCGTTCCAGTGTATAGTTTATTTGTGAGAAATACTGATAGAGAGATTCGTAGTTCTCATCTATTTCATTATACATATCGCGTACTTCTTCGCTGGTGCTGTTGGAACTGATGAACAGTCCTTTTTGCAGGTATTCAAAGATGGATGCGGTATTATCGGGTATTTGTATATTTAAATCCATAATTCTCAGAGTGGGTATATTTTAGCATATTCATATTGATTGTGGAGTCCGAACTCGTTCCGGATTTCCAGTTGGCTCTCGTAAAGTGAAACAATCTGACAGAAGAACGTGGTACGTTCCTTTTCATCCACTTCGCGATGGAAATGATATTGTAACAGAAAGGAAAAAAGGTCGCTGACCGGCTCTCCTTTCCAGCGGGCTTCTGCCCCCGACTGCACAAAGGCGGTTACCACTTCGTCCAGATTAATCACTTCTTCGTACATGGCCTGTGCTTCCAAGTCTTCTTCACTGAAAGCTCCGGCTTCATTTTTCCGTACAATTTCACGATACTTCTGATTGCTGATAACTTTCAGAATGATGGGACGCACTTCGTCACTGGCCAGATAGCTGGGGGACAGTTTGAACGATGCTTGTGTATTGCCTTCCAACAGGAGGGAGCGTTCCCGTTCCATTATTTCGGACAGATTACTCCGGGCACGTAACTCGAACTGATCTTGCAGATATTTTACTTTTCGTATTTTTTCTACCAGTATCACCTGATTCTTTATTTGGTTCAGGTAATTGATGATATCCTGCTGGGCACGAATCAGACTGTGAGCTGATAGTTGCAGTTCCTGCCGCAGTTCGAGCAGGATGCGGGTCAGCTCTTCGTCAGTGGCTTGGCGGAAGAAATCCCGTTCTTCATGCAGAATCAGATGTTCGGTAGAGTCTATCAACCGCTGGATGTTGATTCGCTTTTTGTCCAGATTTTGCAGTTTGGCTATTTTTATCTGGTATGTGGGCTCGTGTTTGAAAGCATTATCAATATTGTGTTGAAGGTTGATAATGTTCCGTATCGTTACACGTGCCAGTTTCTGAAAGGTAATCTTGATATTGCGTACATAACTTTCCTTGCGCGACTGGATCTTTTCTTTCAGGTAGTAGTCCATCAGTTCGTGCAGATACTCTATGTTTTCCTCTACGGTAGCAGTGTTGATTTCCTCGTTTGCTTCCAGCAGCAGTTCGAAGAAATCAAGGAATCGGGCATCCAGTTCCACAAAGTTTCCGTTTTGGTGTATGATTTCCTTTTCGATGAGTATCTTTAAACGGTTTTCATCCTCTTTCAATAGGGCTAGTGCGTCCGAGTATCGAAAACTAAGTACTTTTCTCTTCTCAAACATCTCTACCAATAGCCCTTTAGCTACAAAAATCGTATTTATAATTTCGTGAATTGACCGGAATATATACATTGTTTTTTCTCCAAAAAAGTCCGGCGAAGTTACTTTAAATGGTTGGAAAAACCTAGCGTTTTATGCTAAAAAGCATATAAATAGTGAAGTAAAAGGTGGAAAATGTTGGAGTATAAATGGGTAAGAGGGAAGTTGTTGCATGAAGTGTCTGTCGCTTAATGGTGCTATATATCTCAGATGCGGCTGGCACGAATAACGTAGTTCGTGCCGGCGCGCCTGGAAAATAGAATACTTTAGGAACTTTACGGTAAAGACTGATAAACCGGGTGCCTATGTTTTAGAACTGTTTAGTTGTGTGGGTTATTTGCAGGCTAGTTCGAATATCTCTTTACTATATTCTTTGTTCAGCTTCACATAATTGCCTACCCATTCTCCCTTGTTTTCATGTAGTTTTTTTACCAGCAGTTCAATGTCAGGATGTTCTATACCTAGTTCTTTGAAATTGACCGGTAAGCCTATGTATCTGAAAAAATGTTTCAATCGTGATACACCGGCAAGTGCCATCTCTTCCAAATCCTCATTTTCGGGAACTCCGAAAACGCGGTTTGCAAACCGGACAATCTTTTTCGGGTTGTGTTCTGCCATGAATGTCATCCATGCAGGTACGATTACTGCTAGTCCTGCTCCATGTGTCACATTATATGCAGCACTGATTTCATGTTCCAGAAAATGTGATGCCCAGTCTTCCTCACAACCTACTCCGCAAGTACCGTTATGAGCAATTGTTCCACACCACATGATATTGGCGCGTGCTTCGTAATCGTTCGGGTTCTGCTTCACTTTATATGCTTCTTTGATGATAGCCATCAAAGTCCCTTCACACAGCCGGTCACTGATTTCTACATCGGGAGTGTTGGTAAAATAACGTTCCATAATGTGTACCATCATATCGGCAATGCCACAAGCTGTCTGGTAGGGGGGGAGAGTATAGGTCAGTTCCGGATTCATCACAGCAAAAACAGGCCGTAGTAATTCCGGTACACGCAAACTTAGTTTTTGCAGACCTTCCAGTTTGGTAATCACCGTATTGCCCGAACCTTCGCTGCCGGCAGCGGGAATAGTAAGTACCACACCCACTTTTAAGGCCTTCTTCACTTTGGCTTTTCCTATATAGAAATCCCAAAAATCACCTTCGTAGGGCACTCCTGCCGCAATGGCTTTTGCAGTGTCAATGACAGAGCCTCCCCCTACGGGAAGCATAAAGTCCACGCCTTCTTTGCGCGCCAGTTCAATGCCTTCGTAAACTTTCGGGTCAGTAGGATTAGGTTGTACGCCTCCTAATTTTACATAATCCACTCCTGCCTGTTGCAGAGAATCTTCTATGCGTTGCAGTAATCCGCTGCGAATAATAGAGCCTCCACCGTAAACAATCATTGCCTTCCGGGCGTTATACTTTTTAGCAAGAGTACCGGTTTGGATTTCTGTATCCTTGCCAAATACAAACTCGGTAGGGCTGTAAAATACAAAATTGTTCATTTGCTTACTCCTTATATTATTTTGTTGTTTGAAACCAAAACAAAGTTAAGGAAATATATTACCTTTGCCGCCTAAATTTAGTAAAAAGATGAAAACGGACATTGAAATAGCACGCAGCATTGAGCTGGTCAAAATTAAACAAGTGGCTAGGGAAACCGGTATTCCTGTAGAGCACATCAGTAATTACGGGCGCTATATTGCCAAGGTAGATGAAGGATATTGTATCAGTAGCGAAACTTGTTCGTTCCCAATTCTTGGTGGAGAATTTATTCGTGAAGTAAATCCAGGTGAATTGATTTGTTTCAATTGCGAAGGTATGAAGTCTAGTCAGATTATTGAAGAAACAGAAACGAAGGCTTGTGCTTTAGAGTATGTATATTATTCTAGACCGGACAGTGTTCATAATGGTTTAACGGTTCATGAAGTAAGAAAACAATGTGGTTATTATTTAGCTAAAGAAGAGAATATTGAAGCGGATATCGTTGTTGGTGTTCCTGATTCAGCTTTAAGTGCAGCGGCAAGTTTTGCCAGAACATTGAATGTACCATATGAAACAGGATTGATTAAAAACCGTTATATTGGTTCTACATTTATTCGTCCGACAGAACAACAAAGAATGCAAGGTATGCGTGTTCGTTTAAATGCGATCAGTTCGGTTGTTAAAGATAAAAGAGTTTATTTAGTAGATGATAGTGTTGTGAAAGGTTTTACATCACGTCGAATTTGTCAATTATTAAAAGAGGCAGGCGCAAAAGAAGTGCACTTACGTATAGCTTCGCCAATGTTGAAATATCCTTGTTTATACGGAGCGGATTCAACGGCACAAAAAGATTTGGCGGCATTTAACTATACAGTAGATGAAATGGAACAATTGTTCCAGGTGGATTCATTGCGTTTCTTAAGTGTTGAAGACTTTAAAAAGTGTGTGCCTGAAACAAGCTGTTTAGCTTGTTGTACAGGTGAATATCCAGAAGATTTACAAGATTATAAAGATGAGGTAAAGGAGTAGAGTATGGCAGAACATTATGCAGCAGCAGGCGTTAGTTTAGAGGCAGGATATAAATCTGTTGAATTGATTAAGGAGCATGTTAAGAAAACAATGCGCCCAGAAGTGTTAGGAGGACTTGGCGGTTTCTCTGGTGCTTTCTCATTATCTAAAATTAAAGATATGGAAGAGCCTGTACTACTTTCTGGTACAGATGGTTGTGGTACAAAAGTTAAACTTGCGATGGTTATGAATAAGCATGACACAATTGGAATTGATGCCGTTGCGATGTGTGTGAATGATATCGCATGTGCAGGTGGAGAACCACTATTCTTCTTAGATTACATCGCATGTGGAAAGAATGTTCCAGAAAAAATTGCGGACATTGTGAAGGGTGTGTCTGAGGGTTGTTTACAATCTGAAGCTGCTTTGATTGGTGGAGAAACGGCAGAACATCCAGGTTTAATGCCAGAAGAAGATTATGATTTAGCAGGTTTTGCCGTTGGCGTATGCGATAAAAAAGATATGATTACTGGTAAGGATCTAAATGTAGGAGATGTGTTAATTGGGCTTCCTTCAACAGGTGTTCACAGTAATGGTTTCTCATTGGTTCGTAATGTATTTGATATTACAGAAGAATCATTAAATACATATTATGATGAATTAGGTAAAACTTTAGGAGAGGCATTATTGGCTCCTACAAAAATTTATGTAAAAGCATTAAAGCATATTAAAGCATCGGGTATTACATTAAAAGCTTGCAGCCACATCACAGGTGGTGGATTCTATGAAAACGTACCTCGTATGTTAAAAGAGGGTATGGGTGTTGAAATTGATACAAAGGCATTCCCAAAACCTCCAATTTTTGATTTGATTCAAAAAAATGGAGATATTTCTACGAAAGAAATGTACAACGTATTTAATATGGGACTTGGCTTTGTGATGGCTGTGGATCCATCAGATGTTGAAAAAGTTCAAGCTGCCTTAAATGAAATCAATGAACCTAGCTATGTGGTTGGTAAAGTAACTGAAACAGGACAGGTAGATGTCCAATGGTAAATATTGCGGTATTTGCGAGTGGTTCAGGTACTAACTTTGAAACAATCTTGTCACATATTGAAGATGGTTCTTTGCATGTGAATTGTGCATGCTTGATTGCGGATAAAGAAAATGCGTATGCTAGAGTTCGTGCGCATAATCATGGAGTAGAAGAGTTTTATTTTAATCCAAAGGGATATGATGGTAAAGCGGGTTATGAAGCGGCAATCTTAGAGGTATTAAAAGAAAAAAAGGTTGATTTGATTGTGTTAAGTGGATATATGCGTTTTATTGGACACACTTTATTAAGTGCTTATCCAAATCGTATCATCAATTTACATCCGGCTTATTTACCTGAATTTCCAGGAGCTCATAGTATTGCAGATGCGTATGAGGCAAAAGTAGCACAAACTGGAGTTACAGTTCATTTCGTAGACGAAGGTGTAGATACAGGTCCTATTATTCGTCAAGAAAGAGTAGCAATCGACCCATCTTGGGATCTTGAAACATTAGAATCGCATGTACATGCGATGGAATATGATTTGTTCTGGCAAGTCATTGAACAAGTCGCAAAAAGTATAGAGGAGGAAAAATAATGAAGCGAGCATTAGTAAGTGTATCCGATAAAACTGGTTTAGTTGAATTTGTACAAGGATTAGTAGATTGTGGATATGAAATCATTTCTACTGGAGGAACAAAAAAAGCCCTTGAGGCAGCTGGAATTCATCCAATTGGAATCAGTGATGTGACTGGTTTTCCAGAAATTATGGATGGTCGTGTGAAAACTTTACATCCAAAAGTTCATGGTGCATTACTTTGTGTTCGTTCAAACCCAGATCATGTACGTCAATTACAAGAATTAGGAATTGAGTATATTGATTTGGTTTGTGTGAATCTATATCCTTTTAAAGAAACTGTATTAAAACCAGGTGTAACACACGAAGAAATTATTGAAAATATTGATATTGGTGGTCCTAGTATGCTTCGTAGTGCTTCTAAAAACTATCAAAGTATTCCAGTTCTTTGTGATCCAAAAGATTATGATAAAGTTCTTGAAGAAATTAGAGAAAACCAAGAAACAACATTGGAAACGCGTGAGCGTTTAGCTGCAAAAGTATTCCGTCATACAGCTCGCTATGATGCGATGATCGCAGATTATTTAACGAAGAAAACACATGAAGAATTCCCAGAAAGTATGACAATTACTTTTGATAAGGTTCAAGACTTGCGTTATGGTGAAAATCCTCATCAAAAGGCTGCTTTCTATAAAGGAATGAATCCTCAATATTCTTTGGCAAATGCGACTCAGCTTCATGGTAAAGAATTGTCTTACAACAATATTCAGGATGGAAATGCGGCTATTGAAATCTTAAAAGATTTTGAAGGTCAATATGCAGCTGTAGGTGTTAAACACATGAATCCATGTGGAGTTGGTATTGGTGAAAATATTGAAGCGGCTTGGGATAAAGCTTATGAGGCTGACTCAATTTCGATTTTTGGTGGTATTGTAGCGTTGAACGCAAAGGTTGAAAAGGGATTGGCAGAAAAATTATCTAAGATTTTCTTGGAAATCATTATTGCGCCAGACTTCTCTGACGAAGTGTTGGAAATCTTAACTCGTAAGAAAAATATTCGATTAATGAAATTAGATACTAGCTTATCTGTTTCAAGTGCGTTAAAATATACAAATGTTAATGATGGTCTATTGGTTCAAGAGATGGATCAGCATACAATTAACGAAGAAGATTTAAAATGTGTGACAAATCGTAAGCCTACCGAAGAAGAAATCAAACAATTGTTGTTTGGTTGGAAAGTTGTTAAGCATGTAAAATCAAATGCGATTGTCTTGGCAAAAGATGATATGACAGTTGGTGTTGGTGCAGGACAAATGAACCGTGTTGGTGCAGCTAAGATTGCGATTGAACAGGCTGGTGAAAAGGCAAAAGGTTCTGTATTGGCAAGTGACGCTTTCTTCCCAATGCCAGATACAGTTCAAGAAGCTATCAAAGCGGGTGTGACTGCAATTATTCAGCCAGGTGGATCTATTAAGGATCAACTTTCAATTGATGAATGTAATGAACATGGCATCGCAATGGTATTTACAGGGGTTCGTCATTTTAAACATTAATATATAAAAGAGTCTGTATAGACTCTTTTTCATAGTTTGGAAGGGTCTATCATGGATAAGAAAAACAAAATTATTATTATTTCTCTATTATCTGCATTATTAATTGTACTATGTGTATTTGCGGTTGAAATGAAGAACACTGAGAAAAAGGCATATCAGGGGATATCTGAAATCGGAGAAGATCAAAATACGGAAGTTGAAAATAAAGATAATAGTCAATTTATTGATATGTCTTTGGCAAAAGATATAGAAGCGTATTTTCAAGAGAATGGTATTGATCATGAAAAAGTAGCATACTGTATCACAGATTTAGAACATAACATTAAATATAGTATGAATGAGAAGGATGAGTTTATTGCAGCGAGTATTTATAAATTACCATTGGCAATGCTATATTATGATAAAGTAAATGAGGGTGAGTATACATTAGATTCAACGTTTACATATAGTGGATATATGCATGAGGATGCAGGGGTTATTAGTTCGGATTATGGTATCGGCAGTCAGGTTCCTTTAAGTGATCTTTTAAATGATTTAATAATATATTCTGATAATGATGCGGGTCATATTTTATATGAAAATCTTGGTGGCTGGAAAGAATATAAGGAAGCAATGACAAAATATACAGATTCTATCAGTGAGAATTATTATACAATGGATAATGTTACAACGGCTAATACAATGAATGATGTGGTGACTTATTTATATGATCATAAAGAAGACTATAAAGGTTTGATTAAAAATATGGAAGAGGCAGAACCAGGTGAATATCTAGATAGGGATACACAATTGAGTATGCCTCAAAAGTATGGTATGTATGATTCTGCTTTAAATAGTGTTGGTTTTGTAGAATGTAACACATCATATAGTATAGTTGTTTTAACGAGTTTAGGGGATAAAGGTGCCGATGTTATGGCAAATATCAATCGTATTGCTTATGAGCATTTTAAATAGAGTTGAAAAGCTCTATTTTTTCGTTTTCTTGTTGTAAGCGCATACAGTAAAAAATATGAAAAAAGTTAAAAAAA
>ERZ779865.1871-NODE-1871-length-14410-cov-62.576663_pt1 | contig 14410 bp, 16 predicted proteins | sample MGYA00433088_ERZ779865 | MGnify/ENA primary metagenome ERZ779865 (study PRJEB29588, sample SAMEA2151703) | human gut metagenome | biome: human gut; feature: human-associated habitat; material: faeces | place: Denmark | collected 2008/2010 ... | reverse complement strand
CAGCCAATTGCTTGAATTCTTCGTATGTCATGGGATGGTTATTTTAAGAATTTATCAAACTTGAGAATCTGAGATCTAAGTTCAGGTATTCTGATGCCTTCAGAGTCTTTGCCTTCTTGATTGTTAAGATGCCTTTTGCTGATAGTTTTATGAATTTTCAGTTTTCTCATGCCCGACTTGCCGTTAGCTTTATGGTTCCACCAAGGCTTGGGATATGCATGTCTTTTTTTGTATCTCGTGCCATCGCAGTTCTGGATAAAGATTTCCAATACTAATCCACCCATTTGACAATCATGCGGAATGTTGACGGCACGGCGCAGAATGTCGCTTTCGTAGAAGATGCTGCCATCCTTCTTGCAGAGCAGCATATCCACATGGTCTGGCATTTCCATGTCAGAGCCAGGCTCAGAGACCTGCGGATTGAAATCTGCAAACTCCTTTTTGACATACTCATTGATAATGTTGGACAGTTTTTCCACATCGATACCTGCGTAATGCTCGTAGTTATAACTGATAGTGCATAAAGACATTTTTGCTGCCATATTCTTCCCTTTCTTTTGTTTGTTAAAGTGATATTTCAATACTCATCTCGAAGTTTCCGGGCTTGATTTTCATGATGTCTTCCACCGTGAAGATGGAGAGATAGTTGAAATAATGGCTGAAAGCCCAGTTGAGCGAAACATGATATTTCTCCCAAATTTCATTCCAGAGTTGTCCGATGCTATTTTCTTCATTATTGAATATCATCTCCTTGTCGAAGGCATCGTCCTCTTGCACTCCTGGTTCCAAATCAGCGCCCCATCCGATGATGTCGCACTTTGCCATTTCGAATGTAAGTCTGATTTGTTCTTCCAAGGTCTCGTCGCCATCATCAAGGTAAGTCATTCCGATGTAGCTCTCTATTTGATAGTCCTCGAAGTCCTTGTAGCCTTTTTCTATTTCGTCGAGGAGATGTATCGATACCCGAAGCGTTTTGTCGATAGTGGAAGAAGTGAGCTCTTTCAGGTGGTCGTTGAGCATGAAGATATGCTCAAGTTCTTCCTTGGAGAAAGGTTTGAGCGTACCTTCCTCGTTAATCTCTCGCTTCTTCCAACTCTCAGCATATCGCTGTTCGTACATTTCCAGTCTCTTCTTTTCTTTCTCTGTCATAATTACTCTGTTTTGGTGATACCTTATATAATATAGTAATCTTGGGAGAAAATTTCAAAAAAATGCTGATATTTTTTGAAATACTAGCATTCTTTTTATAGTTACACTTTCTTATGTTATACCTTCTTGATGTCCCAGTAACTTGGATGGGAAGCATCACGAGATTTCTTACCAAACTTTGCCTCACATGCATCAGCGATGTTGTGAGCGTCACAACTAGCGAGAGAGGTCGTAACCTCAATGACTGTGCCTTTCTTCATTCCAGCACGGTCAGACTTTAATGTACATTTAAATTTGTTCATAATTCGTATATTTAGAAGTTTATTAATCAAGCTCGGGGAAAGCCTTATCTATGATTAAGCCATATTCACCTTCCTTATATCGTACGATATGGTTATTGACAGAACCATTGCCGTCATCACACGCACTTTGATGGAGAGAAAGTAGCTTGCCGTCATAGAACAGGCCTGTAAGGTAACTGTTAAATTCGTCTAAATCATCAATTGTCGCATATATGCCCATCAGTTTTGTCTCATCAAATTCCTCGTCAGTTTCAAGAACATATTCTTGCTCCTCTTGGAATTCGTCATGATATTGCATATTGACAAGATACCATTTACCTGCATCAAATTTTAGATTCTCATCAAAGAAAGACTGATTGTAAGAATCATCAAAGCCATTCTTTTTGTAAAGTTCTCTCAATAATTCTTCATCTTCAGGTTCTGTATTTTCGATATTCTGCTGAAGGTTATGGCCGAGACTTAGTTGGAAAGGTAATTCTACATTCAGGTGTCCATCAATCTCTAAGTATTCTTCATCGTCTGTTAACTCGTGGAGAGATATGTTGTAGTCTTTCTCTACATTAAGGTAATACTGAGAAATTCTAACATTCTCTTCCGTAATATCACCAGCCAATTCCTTGAAGGTACTTTCGGCTTCCTCATCGTAAGAGAAACTTTCATCTCTAATGTCTTCTGCATCCAACGTCAGACATTGCATATCATCATTTATGTAATCTACGAAAGGCTCTTCATCTTCCCATATTTCCTCCAAACGCTCTTCCGTAGCATTTGGAAGCTCCATAGAATCTACTCTCAACATCTCACCATTTACACGAATGATGTACTTATGCTTTTTCTTGGCATTGTTGCCGTCTAATTGATAGGTTATATTCTCCATTTGTTTGTTGATATCATTATCCAACTGCGACAATTGGCTGTCCAGCTCATTTGACAATGCATCAACATCATAATTATCTGTTGTCATAATATTTGCTATATTTAGTTTATACCCTTGATCCACATTCTGGGCAGAATGTCTCGTCTGCATCAATTTCCGCTCCGCAACTTGGGCAGGTCTTGGTGCGAGCAGCAGGCTGTTGAGGTTGGGAAGGTTGCTGATATTGCTGGTTTCTTCCTCCGTAAGCATTCATGTTGCTTGCAGCAGCTGTGCTGACTCTACCGATGTTGTCTAAAGCACTATCTTGAGTATGATCTGTACGCTGTTGCTGGCGCATCGCATTCTCACGATACTCTTGCTTCATAGCAACCTGGTCGTCATAGCGCTGTTGCTGAGCAGCCATTTGCTGTTGGCCCATTCCCATCATGCCTTGTTGCATCATTTGCGCCATTTTCATCATCATCTCTTGATTCTGACTGTTTTGCGCCATTTGATTTTGCATCATTTGCTCATAAAGGGCTTTCTGTTCAGCTTGTTGTTGTGCACGAAGTTCATTCTCCTTTTCAGAACTATAAGACTTTGCCATTTCAGCCTGAGCTTCACTTGAAAGGTGAGAAAGCTGCGCTGCACGTATTTGCTCTGCAGTCATGTTGGCAAAGAGATTGTCACGGTTCATCTCTACATTGAGATTCATCGACTGCATAGTTTCTGCAGAGCGGTTCTTCTCCTGAAGTTCTGCAAGTTCTGCTTCTTTCATTGCCTTCATGTTACGTTGAGCAATCGCAGCTTTTCTCTCCAATACATCCAAGTCATCAAACTTGTTTTGACGTTGGCGCATAAAATCTGCTTGATTCTGCTCTTCTTTTAAGGCTTGCTCTCGTTGCATCTTCTGGAAGTCATAATCTTCGTTCTGCACACGACTTTGGAACTTACGCTTATCTTGCTCAAACTGATGCTCATCCAAACGTTGCTTCTTCAAGAATTCGTAGTCGTCGTTCTGTACTTTTCCTTGGAAGTCACGCTGTTGCTTCAAGAAGTCTCTTTCGTCCTGTCGCTGCTGCTTCTGGAAGTCATAGTCCTCATTCTGTACACGGGACTTGAAATCAGCGTCTTGCTGGCGTTGTTGATTATTGAATTCCCAATCGCTTTGTCTTTGCTGATTGTTAAACTCTCTTTCGTCCTGTCTTTGCTGCTTTTGGAAGTCATAATCTTCGTTCTGTACACGGGACTTGAAATCAGCGTCTTGCTGTCGCTGCTGATTATTGAATTCCCAATCGCTTTGTCTTTGCTGGTTGCTAAACTCCCAGTCGTTTTGTCGTTTTTGACGATTGAAAGAACTATCTTCTAGTTTCTGTTCCTGCTGGAATTGATAATCATCCTTACGCTGCTGCTGGGCAAAAGTGTAGTCATCTTCCATCTTGCGGCGTTCATCCTGATAAGCGTCAATAATGCGTTTCGTATCAAGCTGGGTGCTGGCAAGTTTACCTTTGTGTAGAGCATCTTTGAGCTCATTTGCTATGTCATGGTCTTTCTTGTTGTCTGAAAGCTTGAACTCGGCTATTTGTTTATTCAAGGCAAGGTCTTGCTCAGCTTGTGCACGCATTAAGTCAACGATGCTGTCTCTGCTCACTTTGTTTTGAGCAAGAACATTTTCCAAAGCAGCAATATCTTCTTCCTTAACAAGACGACTTTTCTTCATGTCGCTAAGTGCCTCATATTCTTCTTGTTTTGTCTTAGCTTCACGAAGACGTTTTTGACTGTCCATCATCATAACGAATTGCTCCATTTCATCCTCACTCAGCAATTTGTCCTTATTGATGCTTTGTAAGGTTTGTCGCAATGATTCTGCATTGGCTGCCTGATTGGTTTCTTGCTTATTCTTCTCTTGTTCGAGACGATTGCGGAATTCGTTGGATCTAGTGAGATAGTCCAATTCTTTCTCGTTGACAAACAAATCGTGTTCAGTTGAACGGAAACGATTGAAATCTTCACTTTCGTCAGTTATGTCAAGTACCTTGGTAACTTCAATGCCATATAGCTGTTCGTTACAAGCTGATTTGATGCGATTCTTCAGATTGTTGATAATAGGCTCTGGTAAGCCTTCTTGTTGATAATCAAGATTGCGCAATAGTTGCGTCAATGTACTCTTAACGCATGTTCTCAATTGTTGCTGGAACAATACTGTACTGACAGATTGCTGGTCTGTCAGATAGTTGCCAACGAATTCATTCATGTTGGTAACTTGCATTTGCAGAGATAGTGCAATCTTGGCATCTACCGTTTTTGTGGCGATGACAAAAGGAGCGAAGTCGTAATTACCTTCTTCATCAACTTGTAGATCGAAGAACAGATTAAACAGTCTGTTGCTTACGATATAGATACGACAAGTTTTAAGATCGGGCAACTTGTTAATTTTTTCTTTAGTGCGCTCCACTCTTTTTTCATGTTGCTCAGTTTTTTCTTCTTTTTTCTTGCCAAAGATGAATTTGCTTATGCCACGACCTAAGGCAGATGCTTCACTTAAGAATCCTTTAGATAAGGCTGTTTGGTTTTCAGTCTTAGCTATATTTACATCACCTGGTCTTGCGGATGGCGAAGTTTCATTTTCCGAAAATGTATAAACGTCTGCTTGCATAATGGAAGTGATGATTCCATTCATGAAAACAATGGCTGTACATCCTTCTTGTACGATTACACCTTTTAGCCCATCGGTATTAATCAGTTCAGTCTCTTTGATGAGATGAGCGATTTCTCCCTTTTGTACATTCCAAATGGCACGTCCATTCACGATGCTAAAGTCATTAGTATCGTGAAGGTTCGTGTTATTGTCCTCTTTGATGAGGCTTTCGCCACAATGAGGACATTTCGTAAATTTGGGTAAAACTGGATACCCACATTTTGGACATTTCATATTCTCAAAACTTAATTATTAGTTATAAAACTATTCATCGTAGAAGTAGAATTTGTCTTCTGGAATTTTGTCTAAACATCCTTTTGCGCCTTCTGCTACAGCTTGTTCGTAATAGTTGTCATAGTATTGTGGTAACACAAATAAGCAGGCACATTTCTCAATGATGTCTTTAACATTCTCTAATTCTGGCGCATAGCAATATACATTGGCTCTATTAGTATAGTTGTTGAGTTCAATCTCTTTAATAGTTGGTGGAAGAAATATTGACTCAAACTGCCCAAAGTCAAAAACACTTTCCTCAATTTTCTCAACTCCAACAGGAAATACTATGGTCTTATTAGAGCAATCTATAGGGGCTGTTAGAACTTTGAGCTTTTTGCATCTAGACATATCTAACGACTTAATGTTACAACCTAACGCCGGTAATTTTTTGATGTTTTTAGGCAGCGAAAGAGATTTTAATTTACAATCTAGGAAAATATCTTCTCCCAGAACTTCTACGCTGTCTGGCAGTTCTACTCGTCTTAATGATTCGCATTTGCTGAAGGCTATATCACCAATTTCTTTTAGATGTGGTGGCCATACGATTTCTTCCAAAGACTTGCACTTATTAAATAAATCGGTAGGAAGCTTTGTTAGTTGTTTGCAGGCAGAAAAATCCACACATTCAAATTTACAATAAGCAAAAGCACTTTGTCCAATGAACGACAGACTTTCTGGTAGCAAAATTTCTTCAAGAGAAGTACAATAGTTGAACGCATCCACATCGATTTTCTCAAGCTTTTTGCAGTTTGATAAATCGATAGATGTAAGAGCCACACAATTGGAAAATGCTAACTCTCCAATTTCTTCAATATTTTCTGGCAATATGATTTTTTGCAGATTCTCACAGCCACTAAAAGACTGAGTGCAGATTTTATGTAGCTTTTTACAGTTTGACAAATCAATAATAGTTAGAGCCTTACAGCCAAAAAATGCATAATCTTCAACCTCTTCTAATTTTTCGGGAAAAACTATTTCCTTTAATCGATAGCACTCTTGAAAGGATTCTTCGCAGATTTTTTTTAGGTTGTTACATGATGACATATCTATGGCTTCAAGAAAATTGTTACCATGAAATGCATTCCAAGTTATTTCACATACAGAGGCAGGTAAAGTTATATCTGTCTTTTTCCAATCATCTGTTAATTGTCGAGCAATTTGATAATCTACTATTGTTGGCCCAGCAGCTTCCTTCTCTGCCTTTTTCTTTGCGGCAGCTTCCTTCTCCGCCTTTTTCTTTGCGGCAGCTTCCTCCTCCGCCTTCTTTTTGATGGCAGCAGCTTCCTCTTCTACCTTCTTCTTGATGGCAGCAGCTTCCTCCTCTGCCTTCTTCTTGATGGCAGCAGCTTCCTCCTCTTGTTCAGAAACACTAGAAATGTCTTCTATTTCATCTTCTTCAGATTCTCCTTGAAAAACAGAGAGTAATTTTTTGAATAATCCCATAGTCTCGTTCTTAATTAGTTAATACCTAAAATGTCGTTAATACTTTCAGACAGCTGAGTAGCAGACTCTATTTGCTCCTCTGAACTACTGATTTGCTCAGACTTGATACGATGAAAAATCTTGATAGCTGCATCGGCAGCAATCTTGGCTTCCTCGTATTTGCCAACCTCAACATAGAGTTTGCCAACTAAATCCAAGATAGAAGCATAAATACCTTGCAGTAGCTCAGTTCCATCTTGCATCTCGTATAATTGGTCACCAACTTCATACAAGAGCATTTGTGCATCATACAACTTATCTTCTTGGATTTCGTAATATGCCATCGTACTTTTGACGACTGGCATCACATAATTTGGCATGTTTCCAGCAGAATGTTTTGCAGCAGCGTTGATAAAAGCCTCTAAGTCTCCTTTTGTCTTATATCGTTCTGCTACATAGATGTAGTTGGTGTATGCATTGTAGTTTTCTTGTGTGAGAAGTTCTTTTACCTGAACAGTGTATGTTGGACCAAGGCGCAATTCGTCATCAGGCTTGACAAGTGTTCGTTTGATAAGCTTGATGCCATTGAGCCAAGTTCCTTTTGCGCTCAGGTTTGTCAGAGCCATTCTTCCAGAATCGAGAACTTCTATTTTGCAATGAATCTTGCTGACGCTTTCGTCATCAATAATCATTCCTTGATTTCCTCCTCTTCCTACTAATATATCCATATTCTCTTTGTTTTATGTTAGTGCGGTAGTGGAGCTATCTTTGGGATAGGTGGTATCATTTTTCTGATATTCGCTATCTTTTTCTTCTCCATAACCACATTGAATATATGATTGAAATAGAATGAGAATTCCTTTTGGAATTCCTGTATGCTATCATCGTCATCGTTTTCGATAATCAGCATCAACACTTGCGTGAATCTGTCTAATATCTCGCTATGGTCAATACTGCCTTGCTCTAGGAACATCTTGGCTTGCTCCAGGTAATCTACCATATCTACATTTGACCAATATTGATACAGACTGCTTGTGGCAGCCAATAATGTTATATTGCCGTATGGCTGGTTGTCGAAGATTTCCATGTTGGCGAATATCTCTTCGGCTTCACCAATCTGGTCGGTATTTAGATAAGCGATATAGGTCCAAAAAGCTTGCCAATAGTTATCTGTCGTTCGATTCGTATAATCGGCAATGCACTTTTGGGGCTCTAAAGCAGACAAAATCAAATAGTAGTAGAATTGTACTTCTTCTACGTTGTATTTGTTGGCAAGTGACTCAAGTCTTGAAATGCTCAGTCTTAACATATCTGTTTTGTCAGACTTGGCAAGTGAGATGACCTGATTGATGGTTACCTTAACGATAGGGTTGAGATTGTTGGAAGATTGTTGCAATCTGTTCTTTCTAACCTGCTCCTGAATATTGAAGGCAGTTTCTTCGTCTAATCCCAGAGTCAGTCTCATATCCTCCATCTGCTTGGCTTCGTGAGGATCAATACGACCATCTGCATAGACTTGTTGGCAGAGTTGCTTGTATTTCACAATCTTTTCCTGCTCTAATTCTTCATTGGTCTTGTCACGTTCTATATTCGTTATATTCGTAGTCGACACATTGTGAGAGTCTATGTGTACACCTCCTGATATAGCGTTGGCATCACCCATAGAAAAGCCTGTATTGACAGGTTCTTCTGCTGGCAATTCCTTTCCACAATAGGGACATCGTGGAAATTGCCAGTTCTCTGGTAATGCTGTGTTACAATATGGGCAATTCTTTATCATGTATATTTTTTTATAGGATTAAACATATCAAGACGAATGCTACAATGAAAAACCAAAAGAATTTACAGAAGCACCCGATACATCCAGTGATACCTTCACCTAGGAAAGAGGCAAAGAATCCTAAGGCTTGTACTCCCCAGCCGATTAGACCGAGGATGATAAAGCCTAAAACCAATATGCCGATGAATCCTAGTATAGCAATCATTGCTTGAATTATTTATTTGTAAATTGAAAGTTTATTTCTTTGTTACAGTTCCACTATGTGAACGGATATACGTACCCATTGACGTGCTCATGATGATATCACTGCCTTTGGTGATGATGTCAAAGATCTGGGCACCATTACATCCGCAGACGAAACTCCAGCTGTTACTCCCCATCGTGGCTCTTTGAAGCTCTGTGGGTTTATCCGGATTAATGCGGTAAATAAAATTACCTTCTTTTACAGTTGTTGCCATAATATAGTGTATTTAAAATCTAAGTTCTGAGGTCACTTTTGCCTTTCGGATTCTTTCAAGAGTGGTGTAGGTCTGGCCTTGTGTGAAGGCTATACGTCTTCCTGTCTTTCCGAAAGAATCATTTTGAATGGCAGGTGAGAATTCTTCTATTTTCTTGAGCTTGAAGAATGTTCGTTTCTCTGGTTTGTATAGAGGTTCCTTTTTAGCAAAGTACTCTTCTGGAACATATTCTTTTAACTCTCTGATATCTACATTTTCTAGTTTTTTTTCAATTTCAAAGAGATATTGGATTCTTTGTGCGTAATAGAATGCTAAGTATTTGGCATTCTTGAAGCTTCTGCCGCCTTGACAGGCATAGAAATTATATTCCAAAGCAATAGGCTCACCCCATCTTCCGCCTACTATGATGACGCGGTTTTCGTGATCATCATATAAACCTAATGAGGTAATAAGAAGCTCAAACTGTTCTATGAGATAGCTGAGGACTGGATTCGGAACATCTTGCTGATAGTCATTGAGGATATTCATCAAGGTGGTCCAATTAGTCCATATTATCTCTTGGGGAAGAATTTCTGGTCGTTTGTCGTGTGTAGTGATATAGATGAGTTTATTGCGTTCATCTCTGTCTTCGACAATCAACTTCTTGTGATTTTCTAGTTGGGTTAGATTGATGACATCAGACAGTTTGCTTTCAATATAAATGTTGAAAGCATAGTTGCAAGAGATTAAACCATCTGGAACACTATGGATGTCTATGTCGTCAATATGACTTTGGGTTTCAATCTTCAATGTTTTTTCAGGCAGTCCATTTCCTTCATCAATTCGCTGTTAGAATTTCATCTAACAAAATGCCTCCCCTACAATCTGTTTCTAAGATTTTGAGGAGTGCCGATGTTACTTGATTCTCTGTCTGAAAATAAGTTCCAAAGACTGATTGTTCTGTGATATTCTTACTCATTTACTTTTTAGTTTATGATTTTTTAAATGTTTGTCGTCATTTCTAACGGCATTGCAAATATAGTCATTTTTGTGGAGAATTTCAAGCGGAAACGAAAGTTTTAGTATTCTTTAAACTTTGACGATTGGTTCATTTTGGTTCAAACTCATTTTTCCCGAGCTTACACCTTATTATATATAGGAACTTGTTGCTGCAAATCCACTCTCTTTTCTCTTGTGGAATGGGGAATCCTATCCCCTTAATGTCCATTTTCAAAACTGAAACTGTCCCCATGAGATATTGTCTTATTTGGTTTTTATGGAGTTTCAGAAAATGTAAATCCCCAATCTGTTGAACTTTACAGATTGGGGATTTCTCAAGTTTATACATTATTCTCCTAAGATAGGCGTGAATTTGGAATTTTTGGTAAAATTCAACAGAAAGTTAACAAAAAGTTTGGTAAAGTGAAAATAAAAGCATATTTTTGCAGATTAAATAAGTACATAACATTAAAAACAAGAAGATTATGGCAATAGAAATTAAAACAATACCTGTCCTTCATGGTGAGGCAGCAGCTCGTTTCGTTGAAGCAGCTGATGAGGCATTGGAAAAGCGTGGCTCCATTGACTTCTCCAAGCAAGTAGCCAAGGCACGTGCTATATTAAAACGTTCAAAATTGTACATTTAAAATGTTAGAGCAATGTGATTTTATGGAACTGACAGAGGAAGTCTTGCAGCAATGCAAAGGCTTCACTTGTAAGGATGAGGACATAACAGAGTTCTTCACCCAAGACTATGCTGACTATGCCTATCAGTTGCTTGGAAAATCATATTGTTTTGTTAAACCAGATACATCTGAAATAGTCTGCGCATTTACAGTCGCTAATTCGAGTGTAAAAGTAGATTCACTTCCTTCAAACCTTCGGAATAAGCTTAATAGAAAGATTCCGAATGCCAAGCGAAGACCGCAGTATCCAGCAGTGTTGGTTGGACAGTTGGCAGTAAGCGATTTATTCAGTGGACATCATGTGGGAGATGAATTGTTGGATTTCATCAAATCATGGTTTATAGACCCACTGAATAAGACTGGATGCCGGTATGTCATTGTTGATGCTGTCAACCATCCGAAAGTGTTTGAATATTATCAACGAAATGGTTTCAAATTTCTGTTTTCGTCAGATAAGGAGGAATGGACGTTCTTGCACAATAAAGGTCTAGAACCTGCAACTCCTGTTGAGCCGATGAAAACACGGCTGATGTATTTTGATTTGATTTATCTCCGCACAAAATAACAAATAAAAGATAATAAGCCCCTCTGGCGCGCCGAAAGGCTGCATACTAGAGGGGCATTACTTATTTTAGGCAGTTTACTTTGTGCTTTAACACACATGCTAATATTAACTCAAACCAACAATCCAAACTTCTTATTGCCATAACCTTTCATATACTCATGCTTGAATATGTAAAGTAAGTCATCATTTAGACTGTTCTGATACACATTCTTACCATAATCAAAATCTACTAGTACCTAACAACCACCTAGTCCATTGAATACCTCATTGCTTCTTTCTTCTATTGTCTGATATTTCATAACCATAATATTTAAATGACACTACAAAATTAACACTATTTCATGATACTGAACAATTTATAAGAATAACATATTCTTACATTAAGTCAAATTAACATTTAAATTAAGATTAATTAACCCTGTAAAACTAAAATTCTGCTACTAAATTCATATATTTGTACACTGCTGTCCCGTTTAGAAATCATCGGGCCTGAAAAGGCTAGGATATAGCCAATCCTCCGTCTCTTCTGTTGGAACAGCTTTGTTAAACAATTCATTTAAAGGAGTCTTGTCCGTAAGGAATAGACCCACGTTCTTTGAAATAGTGTGTAGCGATTGATCTATGTGCATCACTTTCTTTGCATAAGCTAAAAGCAAGTATGTGCATATGGCAATCCAGATTTGCAGATATATGGCATTCTCGGAAGTTCCATAAAAGGATTTGATGTGAAGGTGTTGCTTAATCCATTTAAAGTAAAGTTCCACGTTCCATCTTTCCCTATATAATTCAGATATGGTAAGCGCTTCATATTCCATGTTGTTTGTGAGAAACCTATACACCTTACTTGTTGCATAGTCCTCATAGGTTACCATTCTAAGTTCTTCAGGATACCATTTGGCAGTATGTAGTCCTGTTAATTTGATACGTTCATCAGAAATGATACCAGTACTCTTGTCAACTTCGGCTTCTGATACAACTTCAAAAAGCATGTTATCTTTTGCCCTAGTAACAAAGAATGCATTCTTCTTAGTTATCAACTTGAAGAGTCTGTTGAAATCTACATATCCTCTGTCCATCAAATAGATAGCAGAAGGTTCTATGTAGAGATCATCAAGAGCTTTTACATCATTAACCGATGCAGAAGTCAAATAAACTGAGACTGGAAGATTTCCTCGCAAATCGACTAATGTGTGCATTTTGATGCCACCTTTGTTTTTGCGATACTTTGCCCAAGGACATAATTTGAGACACAGACTTATAGTACTGCTATCAAAAGCATATACCATGTTGTCTAGGTCTAATCTGAACTTGTCTTTGACATAAAGAGGACGTACTTTTTTCAAAAGAACGTCTGCAAAATCTTTATAGATATGCCAATCTCGCTTCTCGTTAGCTTTTGCTAGAGTATTACGTGGTACAGCATAACTAATACCACAATGGTAAAGTTTGCTGGAGAGTGCCGTAAGGCAGTTTTCTATATCTCGAAGACTATCACGACCTGTTAATTGAGCATAGCTCATTACTAGGAATTGGTCTTTGCAAGAGAAGTTTCTTGCTCTGTAGTTTCCCTTATAACGGTCTACACAAGTTTTGAAATCACGTTCTGGTATAAGTGACATAATCTGAGAGAATATAGTTTTGCCTTTGTTCATCGCACACGTATTTTAAATATGCGTGCAAAGATACAAAATCAAATCGAATACACTATAAAAAGTCCGTAAACTTTTGAGTATTAATAACTTATTTAATAATCGTCTCGTTTTAACGGGACACTAGTGATATTTGTACTTGGTTTAATCAAAACAATTAAAATATGGCAAAATATACATTAGAGTTGACAATTAAGTATGCAACAGAGCTTACATTATCAGAATTAGATGAAGAGACAAAAGATAAATTGGAGTCATCAGAAGATTTCAATGATGAGGCTTATGATGTTTTTCATGATTCAGAATATGTAGCACAAGGAGTAGTGATGAATAATGATGCTCTCTATAATGCTGATACATTCTCACTTACAGTTAAAGATGAAGATGATAATGAAATCTGGTCTACAACTGATGTGTCTCAAATTAAAGAATATCCAGAATTGGATGAAAATGATGAAGAATTACCAATACAAAACTTCCATTACCATCCACTTCAAGAAGGTGACTATTTAGTAGAGAACAATATGATGAAATGGTGTACTATCACTTATTGGTTAGAGTTAAAAGATGGTGAAGAATTTGACCCATCCAAGTTAGGATTTTATCCTTCTTCACAATTCGACTACTATTTATGTGAAGATGATATACATTTGACAGAATTGGCTTATGACAATCATGTCATTGATGATAGAACATACGAATACAATGACAACTACAGTACAGATTACAAGATTATTCACTTTGATGGCGAATATTCTGATTCATATAGAGAAGATTAATAAACATCACTTACGTTCTGCTCAAGAACTAAGTTAACTTCAGTTGAACTGAAGCATGAAGTTCTAATACACATCGCATGGCTCTGTGCAAGAGACAAGCTAATGCACATAAAAAGAGGATGGCCAATTACTGACTATCCTCTTTTCTGTTTTTTATTCATGTTTTTCATTAACTTAGTTCTTGACCAGAACTTAAGTGATGGTCATTAACATGGTTGTCAATCTCTTCCCTTATTATAGTTCTCATGTCATTCTTCATCTCAGTTCCAAATTGACCTAAGTTACTTCTGAAATATAGTGTAATACCGAATACAGCAGAAGCGAAAGTAATACACAGCGTAACATACATCAGTACAGTGCTATGAACTAGGTGCAAAGTTAGGAATGAGATGAATGTTAGGACCACACATGATATCAGCATACCAATAGCAGAACCATAATGCATCCAATCTTTAATCTCTTGGCTCATTTAAGTTTGTATAGAATATTTTATTAAAAATCGATTGGTACAATCGATTTTTGGTGTCAAATTTAAAAATTTGGCTTAGAAATTGACTGGCTAGCCAGTCAATTTCTATATTTCAAACCAAATGTTGCTCATTTTTTCATATACATACTTTCTTACCTCATTTTTGTTAAGATATATAGAATTATTAACATCTCTAGCAGTACTGTTGTATCATTCCTCCCCGAGCTTATACCTTATTTCATATAGGAACTGGTTGTCGCAAATCCACTCTCTTTTTAATACCTGGCTGGTTGGCTATCAAATCACATCAAAGCGGTCTTTGCCATGGGTGTGCGGGATGGGA
>ERZ779865.1865-NODE-1865-length-14467-cov-2.755967_pt1 | contig 14467 bp, 12 predicted proteins | sample MGYA00433088_ERZ779865 | MGnify/ENA primary metagenome ERZ779865 (study PRJEB29588, sample SAMEA2151703) | human gut metagenome | biome: human gut; feature: human-associated habitat; material: faeces | place: Denmark | collected 2008/2010 ... | reverse complement strand
TTATAATAAATATAATAACTCTATAAGAGTAACAGCTATATTTGACAAAGCTATGATTTCCCCTTATAAAGCTAGTCCTATTGATCAAGGGCCGCAAGTTTTTGAGAAATTATTAGCCGAGCGAATTATTCCAAAAGGTTAAGGAGGTAAATCATGGATTATTAGCTGATTAAGCCTATTCATGACGGTTACTCCGCTATTGAACAGGTGTTGACAAATAGAGGAATTAAATTTGAAGATATTGATCATTATCTTAATGTATCAGAATCAGATAATTTATCACCCCTTTTACTCAAAAATATTGAGAGTGCAGCTAAGATGATTTTTAATCAACTTAGTAAAGATAGTTTTCATATTCATGTGCAAGTGGATAGCGACTGCGATGGATATACTTCAGCAGCTTTATTATTGAATTATATCCATGCTGTATTCCCATCTGCTATATCGCATATTTCATATAGTTTTCACGATGGTAAGATTCATGGTATTAACCCTGAGTTGATTCCACCAGAGACAACATTAGTCATTGCTCCAGATTCAAGCTCTAATGACTATGATATTCACAAGGCTCTCCATGATAAGGGTATTGAAGTTCTTGTATTGGATCACCACTAGGCTGAGAGAATTTCAGAATACGCTTGTATCGTGAATAATCAACTTTGTGATTATCCTACTAAATCGCTTTCCGGTGTTGGTGTAGTTTATAAGCTATGTCAGTTTATTGATTCTCTGCTTCCCGCAGATCAACAGAAAGCGGATCAATTCTTGGATATAGTAGCTATTGGCTTAGTTGGAGATATGATGGATTTAAGAGATTTTGAAACACACTATTTAGTTCAGACTGGATTAAATCAAATTCAAAATCCATTTATCAAAGGTATGGCGGAAAAGAATCATTATCAGTTAGGCGATCATCCTACTCCTATCGGGGTGGCTTTCTACATTGTACCACTTATTAACTCAATTACAAGAGTTGGAACGATGGCTGAAAAGACTCTATTATTTGAGTCGATGCTTAACTGGAAAGCCTTTGATTTAGTTCCTTCAACTAAGAGAGGATGCTCTGGTCAGCAAGAGACAAGATTGGAACAAAGTTTGCGGACTTGCACCAATGTCAAGAATCGGCAAACAAGAAATCAGGACGCCGCAGTTGAACAGGTTAAAGCAATCATCGAGGATAATAAACTTCTCGATCATAAGATTTTGTTAATTAAATTAGAACATCCTTCTTTTGATAGAGGTATCACTGGTTTAATTGCTAATAAACTTATGGCAGAATATCAGCGACCTGTGGCATTATTAGTGGAAGTAGAAGAAGATGGGAAAATCGCTTGGAGCGGTTCGGCACGTGGATATGAGAAATCTAAGCTAAATGATTTCAGAGGCTTTTGTCGAGATAGCGGTTTAGTTTATCTTGCTGAAGGCCATCCTAATGCATTTGGTTTCGGTATCTTAGACGAGAATTTTGATGCCTTTCTCGAATATGCCGATAATGCACTCAAGGATATAGAATTTTCACCAAGTTATAAAGTGGATTTTATTCATTCCGTAAACAACTTTAATCCTAAAGAAATTCTTGAACTAGGTAGCATGAAAAATCTTTGGGGTCAAAATGTTGATGAACCACTTATCGCGGTGGAAAATGTTGCAGTAACAAAAGACATGATTACACTCATGGCAAGAGATAGGAACCCCACGTTGAAGATCCAATTACCCAACGGAGTTACTTGCATCAAGTTTAAATCAAGCGAAGAGGAGCTGGATAGTTTGTTCAGCGAAAACGGTTGCGTGACTATTAATCTTGTGGGTAAGGCCGAAGTAAATAAATACTTCAATAGTGTAACACCACAACTTATTATCTAGAATTATGAGATTATAAATCGTCAGGAATATTATTTTTAATGATTGCGCGACCTCTTACTAAAGGAGGAACAATCAAATGAGTCGTTTTATTAAAGTTATCACAAGTTTAATCATTATATTGTCTTTATGCGGATGTGGCTATGGCCTAGTGGTCACTACTCAAGCCTATTCCGTACCGTATAACGAAACTGTTAGTTATACTCTTGATGATATGGATACATTGGTTGAGCTTATTGCGGAACAAATCTCGAATATGAACGCCGCACATCAAATGGCTGAGGCTGCTAGACAGCTAGGCTATAGTGAAGACCATGATGTCATTACATTAGCAAAACAAGAACACGCTGATGCAAATGCTTTGAGAATGAAATATCAAAGCGTATATGATCAACTCATGGAACATTGGCATCAAAAGGAAGAAGAGTACCCAACAGCTACTTATATATGGACCTACTTCAAAGATCTGGGCTACAGTAACCAAGTTTGTGCTGGCATTCTTGGTAATATAATGGCTGAAACTGGAGGTAACACATTAGACATTCAAGCCACGATTTCTGGTAACGGATATTATGGTATATGTCAATGGAATAAAGCCTACTCAAATGTATGGGGAGCCTCGTTAGAAGAGCAATGCGACTATCTGCGAGATACTATTGAGTACGAGTTCGATACATTCGGTTATGTTTATAAGAGAAACTTTGATTACAATAGTTTCTTAGATTTAACCGACATTAAAAGCGCTGCTCTGGCATTTGCTAAGTGCTATGAGAGGTGCGGTTCTGGGAGTTATTATACGCGACAGCAAAATGCTATTGCTGCATATAATTACTTCATAAGTTAAAATAAAGAATCGACGAACTGGCCGGAACCTAGACGGCCGTTCGTCGAAACTAAAACAGGGTTTACTATTTTTGGAAAGGAAAAGTGGTATGAATATTTTATATGTAGATTTAACTAGCATGAATATTTCGGAAGCAGTCTCACTATATGAGCAGCTCTCCTATAAACTAGATGGTGATTTAATTATGCTACCGATGAATACTAGACTACTTTATGATGTAAAACTAGAAGATTTATATGACTTGAAAGCTAAAGTAGATGCAGTAATTAAGGAGAAGGAAAATGGAACTAACACGTAAACAAGAGGAAGGATTGAGAATCGCAGTAGAGCGATATCACCAGAATGAACCTTATACTGTGATTTCAGGCTACGCTGGAACAGGTAAATCAACTCTTATTAAGTTCATTATTTCTGCTCTAGATGTCAATCCCGAACGAGTAGCCTATATTGCTTATACTGGCAAAGCCGCACAAGTATTAAGAAATAAAGGTTGTCCAACTGCGATGACTGCGCATCGGTTACTCTATAAATCCTTACAGCGAGCTGATGGCACTTTTATTCATATTCCGAGAGAATCGCTTAACTCTGATTGTGATATTGTTGTCGTTGATGAAGTATCTATGCTACCAAAACAGATGTGGGAGTTATTGCTATCACATAATGTTTATGTAATTGCTTGCGGCGACCCAGGCCAGTTGCCTCCTATTGGCGAGGAGAATGGCATCCTCGACCATCCACATATCTTCCTTGATGAAATTATGCGCCAGGCCGCAGAAAGCGAAATTATTCGCCTGTCCGCAGATATTCGCGCAGGTAAGATTATTAAACCTTACAAGGGTTCAGAAATCAACGTCGTTCGACAGAGAGACCTTTGCGATGGTATGTTCACATGGGCTGATCAAATTCTTTGTGGTAAGAATATCACTCGTCATACTATGAATAATTATTACCGTAATATGCGATATGGCGAAGATATTCCTACTCCTATTGTTGGAGATAAAGTTATTTGTCTTAAGAACAACTGGGATAAGATTACTGCTACAGGTGATGCTCTTGTTAATGGAACCATCGGCACGATCGAAGAGATTGCTACTTACCCTAATCCATGGCTTAATCCCATGTGTATCATTGATTTTGCGCCAGAGACTATTGATGAAACAGATCCTCGTGATCAAGTATTCCATGAACTCTTGATGGACTATAAGCTTATTACTACAAAAGAAGCGACTGTCAATAAAGAAAACTTCCGAATGTTTCCTAAGCAGTTACGACCAGAGCAATTTGATTATGGTTATTGTATTACAGTACATAAGAGTCAGGGTAGCGAGTATGATAAAGTTCTGGTACTTGAAGAAGTTCTTAAAAGAGCAGATCATGCAAGATGGCTATATACAGCCGTGACAAGAAGCGCTAAAAAGCTGACACTTGTATTAAAAGATTAAGGTCAAATTTTGTTAATTGCACTTGTTCATTATTTATATATTATGAACAAGTGCAAGGAGGAATAAAAATGGCACGTTATATAGATTTAACAGGAAAAAAGTTTGGCCGATGGACTGTTATGAATATTACAGACAAAAGAACCAAAAATAGAACTATTATTTGGCATTGTAAGTGTGAATGTGGAAATGAGAAAGATGTAGATGGCTATACCCTTAAATCTGGGCAATCTAAATCTTGCGGCTGCTTAAATAAAGAATTGGCGGCTGAAAGATGTAGACAAAAAAGAATAGACCTAACAGGATAGCGTTTTGGGAAATTAGTAGCTTTATATCCAATTTATTCTGGAGAAAAAGATAGACATACTAAGTGGCATTGTAAATGTGATTGCGGAAACGAATTAGATGTTGATATGGGTAATTTAAGACAAGGACTTTCAACTTCTTGTGGATGTACTCAATCTAAAGAAGAGGAAAATATTATTAAATTATTAACTTCCGCTAACATTACTTTTGACTATTAGCATAAGTTTGAAGATTTTCCAGAAAAACGTTTTGATTTTTGGGTGAATAATCAATACATCATTGAGTTTGATGGTCAATAGCATTTTTTTTATACTGGAAGTGGATGGGACACAAAAGAGCATTATGAGAGAACTCATCAAAGCGATTTATAGAAAAATTTATATTGTTTTAATAGAAATATTCCTATCATTCGGATTCCTTATAATTCGCACTATGACTTAAAAGATTTAATGCTAGATACTTCACATTTTGTATTAACATAGACGAATGAAAAATCATATTATGAGTTACATTAATAGCTTGCCTTTATACTTAAAATATGCTATAATATTTATATAAAAGGTAAAGGAGATAGTTTATGAGTTATTTCAACAATCATGCTCATACAGAATATAGCAATCTCCGTCTTCTCGACTGCATAAATCACCCGGAAGAGTTGATTGATAAAGCTATCGAGCTTGGATTGACAGGAATCGCAATTACAGACCACGAATCGTTGAGCGCTCATATGAGAGTCAACAAGTATGCTAAAAAACTACAGAAAACTCATCCTGAGTTTACTATTGCATTGGGTAACGAAATCTATCTGACTGATACGCGAGAAATGGGTCAGAAGTATTATCACTTTATTCTTCTCGCAAAGAATGAGCATGGCTATAGAGGTCTGAAAGAGTTGTCCTCTATTGCATGGACAAACGGTTATTATGACCGTCGAATGGAAAGAGTGCCACTCCTTAAATCTGAACTCAAAGAGGTCATGCAAAGATTTAAGGGAGATATTATTGGCACAACTGCTTGTATCGGTGGGGAATTGGGACAATCTATTCTAAACCTTGATGCTTGCGAAAAAGCTAACGATGAAAATAATGCACGTCGTTACCACGAGCAGATTATCGACTTTATGGAGTTCGGTATTGATGTCTTTGGTAAAGATGATTTTTATATAGAGTGTGCGCCAGCGAATAACGAGGAGCAGATTATTGCAAATAAGAGAATGCTTAGTATCGCTAAAGCATTTGATGTAAAAGTATGCGTTGGTACTGACGCTCACTATCTCACCAAGGAAGATAGATATGTGCATAAATCCTATCTTAATTCCAAAGGTGGAGAAAGAGAAGTTGATTCATTTTATGAGTTTACTTATCTTATGTCTGAGCAAGAGGCAACAGATTTACTTTTGTCTAGCTACGACTTAAATACAATTTATTGGATCTACGACAATTCTAATGAAATCAAGAATAAGATTGAGTTTTATTCTCTTGAGAAGCATCAGTCTATTCCAGAAGTAGAAGTAACTCATTATAATAAGTATGATTGGTCACGAGTTCCAGAAGATATGATAGATACTTTCCGTGACGATTATAAAGTATTAACTTCCTTGATTGAATCTGATAACGAGCAAGAGAAATATTGGATTCAGGAATGCATCATTGCAATGCAGGAGAAAGGTCTTATCCATAAGAAAGAGTATTGGGAAAGACTTGAAGAAGAAGCAAGAGTAAAGAGAGTTATTGGCGAGAAGTTACAAACCTGTATGTTCGCATACCCTAATACATTGAAGCACTATGTAGATTTGTTCTGGAATTGCGGAAGTACAGTCGGTGCAGGCCGTGGTTCTGCGTGTGCCGCTTTAAATCATTATCTCCTTGGTATTACTCAGCTTGACCCCATCGAGTGGGACTTACCTTTCTGGCGTTACATTAACGATGAACGTGTTGAGTTAGGTGATATCGATCTTGACTTGGCACCGTCTAAAATTCAGAAGATTTTTGCCGAAATCCGCAAGGAAAGAGGAGAACTTGGTCTAGTCCAGGTTTGTACTTTCGGTACAGAAGGTACGAAGTCCGCAATCTTGACTGCGTGTAGAGGTTATCGTTCTGAGGAATATCCTGATGGTATTGATGTTGATGAAGCACAATATTTGAGTTCTTTGATTCCTCAAGAGCGTGGTTTCCTGTGGCCGATTGAAGATGTCGTCAATGGTAATCAAGAGAAAGGCAGAAAACCTGTTAAAGCATTTGTAACTGCGGTTTCGCAGTATGACGGACTATTAGACATTATTGTTCGTATTCAGGGTATGGTAAATAAGAGAAGTAGTCACGCATCTGGTGTCATTCTCTTTGATGAAAATATCTATGATTCCGCCGCAGTTATGCGTACTCCAAAAGGCGCATTGATTACTCAGTGGGATCTACATGACCAGGAAGCCGCAGGTTCCGTGAAATATGACTTCCTGCTAACAAGTGTGCAGGATATTATTATTCAGACTATTGAACTTCTTCAAGCCGATGACGTTATTGAAAAAGATTTAACTCTTAGAGAGGCTTATGATAAGTATTTGCATCCATCTGTTCTTCCACAGGATGATGAAGCAATGTGGACTGCTCTGGCAAATGGTGATGTAATCGGTTGTTTCCAGTTTGATAGCGCGGTTGGCGCACAGGCAGCCAAGAAAATCCGTCCGCATAATCCTCTCGAAATGGCGGATGCCAATGGTTTGATGCGTCTTATGGCTTCTGAACCTGGCGCAGAAACTCCGATGGAAAAGTATGTTAGATATAAGAATAATATCTCTTTATGGTATCAAGAGATGGATAAGAATGGTCTGACGAAACAAGAGCAGAAAACTTTGGAGCCTTACTTCTTATCTTCTTATGGTGTACCTCCCTCTCAAGAGCAGCTGATGAAGATGTTGCGGGATCCAGATATCTGCAACTTTAGTCTGGCTGAAGCCAATGCCGCGAGAAAGATTGTTGGTAAGAAACTGATGGATAAGATTCCAGAACTTCATCAGAAGGTTCTGGATACAGCAAAGTCAGAAATGTTAGGCAAGTATGTTTGGAAGTTTGGACTTGGTCCGCAGATGGGTTATTCATTCTCTGTAATCCATGCTCTTGCTTATAGTTTCGTTGGTATGCAGACTCTTTATCTTGCTACACATTTCAATCCTGTGTATTGGAATACTGCGTACTTAATCGTTAATAGCGGTGCTATTGATGAAGACGAAGGCGAGCAGTCTGACTATACAAAGTTAGCAAAGGCTATTGGTGAAATTCGTAACAAAGGTATTAAGGTATCTCTTGTTGATATTAACCATTCTGCACTTGGATTTAAGCCCGACGCGGAGAATAACCAAATCTTGTTTGGTCTAAAGGGTTTAACTAATGTCAACAATGATTTGATTAAAGATATTATCGCAAAACGTCCATATGTATCTATGGTTGATTTTTATTATAGAGTAACACCTAATAAGCAAGCTATGATTGCCCTTATTAAGGGTGGTGCTTTTGATCAATTCTGCGATCGTAAAGAAGCTATGGTACAATATTTGTGGATGACTTGTGATAGAAAAAAGCGTTTAACTCTACAGAATATGCCAGGTCTTATTCGCTATGGTCTTTTGCCCGAAAATACAGAAGGGCAAGTTCTTGCACGCCGGATCTATGAGTTCAATCGGTATCTAAAAGCAGAATGTAAGTATGATGGGACTTATTATAAGTTGGATGAACGAGCGGTTGACTTCATTTATGAGCTTAGTACGCAAGTCGGGGGCATCGAGGAGAATATCGTGAATGAGAATGATATGTTCCTCTTTAATGTAAAAGATTGGGATAACTTCTATCAAAAGGAAATGGATATATTCAGAGATTGGATTAAAGAAAATAAAGATAGTATTCTTGATGAACTGAATACTCGAATCTTCATGCAAGATTGGGAAAAGTATGCTAAAGGAAATATTTCTTCTTGGGAAATGGAAGTTCTGTGCTTCTATTACCATGACCACGAATTAAGTAATGTGAATACTCAAAAGTATGGTTTAGTAGATTTCTTCTCTCTGCCTGAAGAGCCAATTATTGAAAAAACTTTTAAGAAAGGCGCATCTATTATTCCAATCTATAAACTCAATAGAATCTGCGGAACTTGCATTGCAAAAAATAAGACTAAGAGTGTTGTGTATCTACTTACAACAACAGGTGTAGTATCTGTTAAATTTAGACAGGAGTATTTCGCCTTGTTTGATAAGCAGACTTTCCGCAAGAATAATGATGGAACTAAAACTGTCATTGAAAAGTCTTGGTTCAATCGTGGTAATATGATTATGGTGCAAGGTATCCGCAGAGGCGATGAATTTGTAACTAAGAAGTATGCAAGTTCTAATGGTCATCAGTTATATCATATTGATGAAGTAACTGCTGATGGTTCTCTCGTTCTAAGAAGTGAGAGAGCGACAGGAGAGGAAGAAGAAGATGAATAAAGTCAAAGTCATTGCTTTATTTGGTAAAGCAGGGAGCGGGAAGGATACAATCCTTCGCGCTCTCGTTAAAGTAGATCCCGATAAATTTAATGAGATTGTGAGTTGTACTACTCGTCCTCCTCGCGAAGGAGAACAAGAGGGAGTAAATTATCACTTCTTGACAATTGACCAATTCACAGAGAAAGTCCTTAATGGCGATATGCTAGAAGCAACTGAATTTAATGACTGGCATTATGGGACTGCTTTATCTAGTTTATCAAAAGATAAAATCAATGTGGGCGTCTTTAATCCTCAAGGTATTAGATGCCTAATGGAAGATAATTTCGTAGATTTAACTGTATATTATGTGCAGACTAGTGATAAAGAACGCCTAATCAGGCAGTTAAATAGAGAAGAGAATCCTGATATTCAAGAAATTATTAGACGTTTCTCAACCGACGAACAAGATTTTGAAGATTTAGAGGATATTGATTACCAAGTAATTAAAAATCAAGATGCAGGCGATTTACTTCGTGCTGTCGATCTTATAGCTGGGCAATTTTGTTAAATTTGCTTATCAAAAACACCAGATATAGTATCCGTTCATAAAAATAATACAAGGGAGTGTTTTGATTGCTACAAGTGAAAAAGAGAAATGGTATCCTTGTACCATTTGATAAGCAAAGAATCGTTAACGCCATCAATAAGGCTTTTATCGAAGTTGATGGCACTTTATATGAAGAAGATACAGCAAATGATATTGCTGATGAAATTAAGTATAGTGTAAAGACCACAGATAAAATTATCTCTGTTGAGGAAATTCAAGACATGGTTGAAGACTTCCTCATGCGGTCTGAACGCAAGGATGTAGCTAAAACCTATATTCGTTATCGCTATAAACGAGAAGTTGCCCGCTCCGGTAGAGACGATTTTATTAAGGCTTTCTCTGAGAAGATTAACGGTACAGCCATTGAGAATTAGAACGCTAATGTCGATGAAATGTCATTCGGCGGTCGAGTTGGCGCAGGGTCTGACTTGCAAATGAAGAGATACGCTCTAGATTACTGCGTTTCTGATATGGCTCGCCGCAATCACGAGAACAATGAAATTTATATCCATGACCTATCTGCTTATGCAGTTGGTATGCACAACTGTCTTTCTATTCCTTTTGATGATCTACTCGCAAAAGGTTTCAATACTAGACAGACTGACGTGCGGCCCGCAGGTTCTGTGAATACTGCTTTCCAGTTGGTTGCTGTTATTTTCCAGCTTCAATCCTTACAGCAATTTGGTGGAGTAAGTGCTACCCATCTTGACTGGACTATGGTTCCTTATGTAAGAAAAAGTTTTAGAAAACACTATATTGAAGGTTTAAAGTATATTGAGAATATCTCCGATAAAGAGCTTTTTGACCATATCCCAGATACTGCTGGAATTGAAGATAATGAATATATGATTTATGATAAAGCATATCAATATGCTCTTGATATGACTGTTAAAGAAGTGCATCAAGCTGTAGAAGGTATGTATCATAATCTTAATACTCTTCAATCTCGTTCTGGTAATCAATTACCATTCACTTCTATCAACTATGGTACTTGCACTCTACCAGAAGGTAGAATGGTTACAAAAGCATTGCTTGATGTTTCTATCGAGGGACTCGGTAGACTGCATAAAACTTCTATCTTCCCTTGCGGTATCTTCCAATGCATGAAAGGCATCAATCAAAAGCCAGGCGATCCAAACTATGATTTGTTCAGACTGGCCCTAAGATCTACTGCAACTAGACTCTATCCTAATTATGCTAATGTTGATTGGTCTGGTAATGCAGGATATGATCGAAACGATCCACGCACATACTTTAGTACGATGGGCTGTAGAACCGCAAATGGTTGGGATATAAATCACGATGATGGAGTTAACGGTCAAACAAAAGATGGACGCGGCAATATTTGTCCTGTAACTATTATCATGCCTACTCTTGCTATGGAGTGTAAGATTAACTTTGATGCAGATGTAAAAGGCCATCATTCTTTTGATGATAGACAAATTCTAATTGACAGATTCCTCTATAAACTTGACCAGAAGATCCATGAAGCAAAAGATATGCTAATTGAACGTTTTGATTATATCTGCTCCCAACCTGCGGCGTCTGCCAAATTCATGTATGAGAACGGCTTAATGATAGGCTATGACGGTAAGAATACTCGTAGTGCTCTTAAACATGGTACTCTTGCTCTTGGTCAATTGGGTCTAGCTGAAACTCTGCAAATCCTTATTGGTCAAGATCATACTACTCCAGAGGGTATGAAGTTAGCAAAGCAGATTGAGCAGCTTTTTAAAGATAGATGCGCAGAGTTTAAGGAGCAATACAGTTTAAACTTTGGTGTATATTATACTCCTGCTGAGAATCTTTGCTACACAGCTATGACAAAGTTCAAAGAGAAGTACGGAGAAATTCCTAATGTAAGTGATAGAGATTATTTCACTAACTCTATTCATGTCCCCGTATGGAAGGAAATGTCTCCATTTGATAAGATTGACATCGAGAGCCAGCTGACTGGATATTCTTCCGCTGGGTGTATCACTTATGTCGAACTTGATAGTGGCGTCAAGAATAATATTGATGCTTTAATTGTTTGTGGTACAACTGGTGAAAGTTCTACTATGACTAAAGATGAAAAGATTGAAGTTATAAAATGTGCTTTGAAAGCTTCAAATAGACAAATTCCTATAATAGCTGGAACTGGGTCAAATAATACAAAAGAAGCTATTGAAATGTCAAAGATCGCTGAATCATTAGGAGTTGATGGAGTTTTAGTTGTAACTCCATATTATAATAAAACGACTCAAAAGGGGTTAATCTCTCATTATAAAGCAATTGCTGATAGTATTAACATTCCTATTATTTTATATAATGTACCTAGCAGAACTGGTATGAATATAGAACCAGAAACTTGTTTAGAATTATCTAAAATTGATAACATTGTTGCAATAAAAGAGGCTAGTCGGAAACATTTCACAAGTTGCTCAAATTGCTCATCTATGTGGTAATGATTTACACATTTATTCTGGTAATGATGATCAGGCTATTCCTATTTGTTCTTTAGGTGGTTTAGGTGTTATTTCTGTTTTATCAAATATCAAACCAAAATTCACTCATGATATGATTTGGAATTTTTTAAATGGTAATTTTGATGATGCAAAAAATATGCAACTAGATAGCATTCCTTTAATAAATGAGTTGTTTTCTGAGGTTAATCCTATTCCTGTTAAAGCGACTTTAAATAAGATGGGATTTAATTTTGGAATTCCTAGATTACCTTTAGTTGAAAGTAATTCATCATACACCTATAAATAATTCTATTTTTTATATTGAACAAAAAAATTTATCCCCAGTCTTACCAATATTTAGTACCCTACGCAATAATTTTATTGATGTTAATACTTTAGATGACATTGAAAAAATAATTGAAGAAGATACAAAATATAAAAATATTGTAGATAATTTTTTAAACTCTTGTTTTGGCTCTTCAGAAGTAGTTTTTATATTTTTTGGTATTTTAACTTCTAATTCTTTTTCAATTTGATATGCAAGTTTTTCATCGTGATTTACAATAATTTCAATTATAGTATCAAAACCAACAGATTTAAATTTACTTTCTAACTCACGTTTTATACTATTTAACTTCATTTCTTCTGCCCTATTAGATACAATTATATTAAACGAATTTGTATAACTAACCTTATAATCTCTAAAACTCTTAATCAAAGGAGAATTACCGGCTATTTCATCTATAAACTGTCTATAATAAAATTCAGCTAAATCTTTATTAACATTTTTAATATTTAATTCTAAGGCAATATTTTTAACTTTAGGAAAAGCATTTTTTATTCCAAGGAAAAATTCATTATAAACTTCAAGAGGTAAATTAGTATCTAAAGTTATCAAAAATTTATAACTATCTCTAGTTTTATTTCCAACTATTTTATCAAGAGTACCACTCTCAAAATATTTATAATATTCCTCTTTTAAATTACATTGTTTAAGTAAAAGTTGTATTTTATCTTGCATACTACCACCTTTATTTATTGTATCAAAAAAAAGAGTTAGAAACAATTTAAAATATAAAAAAAGTATGATTTGTCATACTCTTTTATCCCCATGGAATATTCTTGGGGTTTACTCTTTTATTTTTATATTCCTCAATTATTTTACCACTATTCATACGTATTACTACATCACCTATTTGAGCTATTCCAGGATTATGAGTTACTATTATCATAGTTGTTTTTAATTTATTATTAGCATCAACTAATGATTTTAAAACAATTTTACCTGTTTTTTCATCTAAAGCACCTGTTGGTTCATCACAAAACATAACATCGGGCATCTTAGCTAAAGCACGAGCAATAGATACTCTTTGTTGTTCACCGCCAGATAATTGATACATATATTTTTTCTTATGCTTCAAAAGACCTACAGTATCTATAATTTTATCAACATCAACAGTTTTTTTACCAAGAGAAGAACCTACAAGTACATTTTCATAAACATTTAAATGTTCAAGTAAATTATAAGTCTGAAATATAAAACCTAACCTTTTCTTTCTAAATCTAGTCATTCTAATATCACTATATTTAGATATATTTTTACCATCATAAATTATTTTACCACTACTTATTCTATCAAGTCCTGATATAACATTTAATAGTGTCGTTTTACCACTACCACTTGGTCCTAAAATAACAATTATTTCTCCTTTTTCTATAGTAAGATTTATATTGTTTAAAACAGAATTCCTTATTTTGCCACTTTTATATTCTTTACAAACATCTTTTAATTCTATTAAACTCATAACATCACCTACTCTCTTTTTAAAGCAACCGCAAGTGGCACTTTATTTAAATCTTTCTTACTTATATAAAGCGCTACATAATATGCGACTAAAAGACCTAATAACCCCAGTATAGATATAAATGGATCAGCCTCAATTGGTATAGTAATTTCTATATTCCCAACAATAGCACTTACTATTTTCTTTAAAAGAGCAATCATAGTTGGAATAGATAATAAATAAGCAATAATAATAAATGGTGTATAAATATTTAAAACAATATTACTAATATTCTTATTACTATATCCCATAACTTTCATTATAGATATTGTCTTTTTATTTTCTTCAATTACAATATTAGCAATTACAGCTATAATTATTAAAGCCATAATAGATGCGAAAGCTATTACTATATAAATACTACCATTAAATCTATCCATTTGTTTTTCTATATTTGCCTTCAAATCATCAACACTTAGCAAATAACTTATAGAAGAAGCTTCATCCTGTGTTAATTCATTCATATTCTTATATTTAGAATTATTTGAATATATCATAGAATAAGAATTATTTGATACATGAAGTTTATCAGTAAGTCCGATCCTTTCAACATATCCAGTCTTTCCCATAAGTTCATTATTAAATCCTATAATAGTATACTCAAGAATTAAATCTTGATATTTAAATTTTATTTTATCATTAATTTCTAATCCATATAATTCTTTAG
>ERZ779865.1854-NODE-1854-length-14533-cov-13.251071_pt1 | contig 14533 bp, 10 predicted proteins | sample MGYA00433088_ERZ779865 | MGnify/ENA primary metagenome ERZ779865 (study PRJEB29588, sample SAMEA2151703) | human gut metagenome | biome: human gut; feature: human-associated habitat; material: faeces | place: Denmark | collected 2008/2010 ... | reverse complement strand
TTCTCGAGACAGGCGTGCCCGATGGAGCCGTGCCTGCCGTGCCGGGCCATCGGCCCTACTGCCCGGTGAAGCGGATGCCCTTCCATCCCGAAGCGGACCGCCGGTGCATCCGGTGCCGCCGCTGTGTGGCTGCCTGCCCCGTGGGGGCCATTTCTCCCGCGTCGCCGGAAAAGACCGACAGCACGCGCTGCATCGACTGTCTGGCCTGCGTCCATGCCTGCCCCGTACACGCCCGGAGCGTCTATCAGCCCCCGCTGGCGGATATCGGCGCCGGGTGTGAGAAGGCTTTCCTGACCCCGCGCCGGGAGCCCGAATGGTTCCTCGCCCGCCGGTGAGCGGAAATCGAAAAAGAACCAATAAAAAAGACCGTTCCGAAAGGAGCGGCCTTTTTGTGTGCCTGCCTCAGCGGGCGTCGTGGTTCACCTTCTGACGGTGAACGAAATAATAGAAGGGCAGTGCCACCACGGCGGCGCCGAGGCCCATGATGAGCTGCTGCGCCGAAGCCTGCGCCAGAAGCCAGATGCTGACCGCCGTCGCGATGAGTGGGATCACCGGACCGAAGGGGATGCGGAACGCCCGGGGCGCATCGGGCATCTTCTTCCGGAAGACCGGGATCGAAAGGCACGTGGGGATATACTGCGAGAAACGGGACACCACGCTGATGGACGCGAGGAACGTGAAGCTCCCCGTGTAGGCGATGAGCATGGCGATCACCGTCGATACGATGATGGACCAGTACGGCGCGCCGAAGCGGTTGCGCTTCGCCATGAACGCCGGGAGCATGTGCTGTTCCGCCAGAGCGAGGCAGCTGTGAGGCGTCACGAAGGACGAGCCGATGCAGAGACTGCCGATGGAAATGAGCGTCCCTGCGGCCACCACCGCCGTGCCGAACGGGCCGGCGATGCGGCTGAATGCCTCCTGTACCGGAGCGGTCGTGTCCGCCAGCTCCATCCCCATGATGCCGATGGCGCAGGCCAGCAGCAGGATGTAGATGGCAGAGACCGTGAAGATCGTGATGAGCGTCGCCCGGGGCAGATTTTTCTGCGGATTTTCCATTTCTGCCGCCGCCACGGCCAGACTTTCAAAGCCCGTGAAGGCGAAGAACAGCATGACCGCCGCCGCGCCGAAGCTGCCCGGCGTGTATACATCGTTCGGGAAGAGCGGCGTGAAATTGGACGGCTCGATGAAGAAAATGCCCATGCCGATGAAAAGGATGAACGGTACGATCTTCGCGATGGTCGCCACATTCTGCACCACCTTGTACAGCGGCACGCCGAACAGGTTCACCCCGGCGAGGATACAGAAAATGACCGTGACGATCACATTTTTCATAAAATCATCGGACAGCCAGGGCATGATGCCCGCCAGCGCCGTGGCGAAGCCCACGCCCATCGTGGAAAAGGCGATGATGCGCGTCATCCACGTGAGGAAGCCCACCTCATAGCCGATGAAGTCGCCGAACGCTTCCTTCGCGTAGATATACGCGCCGCCGTTGTCCTTGAAAAGGCCGCTCGCCTCGGCGAAGCAGAAGGTGATCGCCAGCACGAGAAGCATATCAAAGATCATGACCAGAAGGCTCGCCGGGCCGATCAGTCCCACCGCCTTATTGGGCAGCAGGAAGATCCCCGACCCGATGATGCCGTTGATGCCCAGGAGCACGATGCTCCAGAAGCCCAGTTTGTTTGTCCCCATACAGATAACTCTCCTTTCACAGGGCCTGCGCCGTAAGGAACAGGGAAAGCGTCAGGTCCCGCTGTGCTGGATTATTTCTGACGGAATGCCTCCGCCCGGGCGATGAAATCCGCAAAAAGCGCCCGCATTTCCGGATGGACCTGCCACATATTTTCCGGATGCCACTGCACGGCCACGATCTGGTCGCTGTCCGCAGACTCCACGCATTCCACCACGCCGTCCGGCGCCTTCGCCGTCGCACGCAGGCCCGGAGCCACGTCGCGGATCGCCTGATGATGGCGGGAATTGACGTACGCCGTTTCCCCCAGCGCATGGGCGATGACGCTGTCCTTTTCCACCGTGATGTGGTGCGTGGGATAGGCCCCCGGCGCCGCCTGGGAATGACGGATATAGGCATCGGGATTCTGCGAGGGCAGATCCTGATACACCGTGCCGCCCATCAGCACATTGATGAGCTGGCAGCCGCGGCAGATGCCGAAGATCGGCTTGCCCGATGCACGGAACGCCCGGAAGATCTCCGTTTCAAAGACATCCCGCAGATAATTCGTCGTGCCGATCTTCCATGTCGGCTCCTCCCCGAAAAACGTCGGGTCCATGTCCGGGCCGCCGGGCAGGACCAGCGCATCGAAAAGTTCCGCATAGTCGCTGCCGTTGATGTCCGGCACGTCGGGCAGAACGATGGGAAGCGCCCCAAGCTCGTGGATCACATCCACCAGCCCGCGGGCGGTGAAAGGCGCGCGGACGAGATTCGTCACATCCGACGCGTACGGATAGGTGTCCGCCGTGATGGCGATACGAAGTTTTGACATATTGTTTTCCCCCTTGTCAAAAAATCTGGATTTCTTTCCCGCGGCGCTTCGTCAGAGCGCCGGCAAAAAAGTACACACTTATTATAAGAATCGCATGAGAGGCTTTCAAGCGCCTTATGAACGTTCCATGCATATAAGAGTGCCGGAGACGATACACCTATCAGAAACCGGCATGGAAGGATGACAGAAATATGGAAATATCCGATGGCGGGAAGCGGTGGGGAAGGAGGAGCTGCTCCTGCGGGCGGCCCGTTCCTTTTGCGGTTTACTGAGATAGATAAATAAAATTTTTCATGACTGATGAAATGGTATCGGTATACTTTTATAAAGATCCTTTTTACGGTGCCGGTATTCCCGCCCGAAAAAGGATCGGAACGCAGGAAAAAGACGGTAAAAAAGATAAGATAAAACAGGATAAGAGATTTATAGTAAATAAATTAAGAAGCACATCGGAGGAGTAGAGGCCGCTGCCGCGCGCGATGTCCTTTATTTTTTAGATACAACTGTAACAGTATTGATTTTCCCGGTGAAAAGGGCTGCATCGTTTCCATTGTGTGGGGTGAAACACATCTGCTATAATTAAATGAGATTTAAGTATGACTTTAAGAAAAGGGTTGAGTCATGATGAAAAAATGAACAAAAAACTGCTCGGCAGTCTGATACTGGGCCTGATGCTGTCTGCGCCGGTAAGTCAGGTGTGTGCCGCTGATCTGAAAGAGGGCGCTATTTATGGGACCGCTGACAGCTATGGAAAATATAGAACCGAGGATAAGGGGAGCTTTACCTATGACTTTGGCGGGGATTCTGCTTTAGTCATGAATACTCTCGGAGGGGCTGATAATCAGCAAAACGCAATTTTCATTAAGGGGAATCAAAAAAATATTACCATTAACAATAAACTGGATATCTCTTTGACCAATAATACTTATGGTACTAGTCCCAGTGGAATCCATATTTTTGATAGTGCCGAAGGGAAAATTATTAACCGCAGTAAAGGTGGGAAGATTGAAATTCTTGGAAATCAAATTTCTGGTGCCTTTGGTGCCCAAATATATAATGGCAGCAGCAACGGAATTTTACTTGGTGATTCGGACATAAGCATTAATGTGGAAAATACTTTTTATGTAAGCAACATATATGGACTGCGTGTTATGGGCGGAACAGACAATTATATTGAGATGGGGAAGGGTAAAATTCAAATAACTGCCGAAGGTAATGGTAATACACTTGGCAATGCCTATGGAGCGGCCGCTTATGATAACAATATAATAAGAACCGGCGATGTTGATATAGAGATAAATTTGGGGTTAAGCGGCGGAACAATTTTTGCCAGAGGGTTGTTTGCAGACAGCAATAGTGGTATGGACGGGGAGAAAGGTATTTTTACAGGCAGCGGTGATATAACTGTAACCGCTCAGGGGACAGGATCTTCGTATGCCCAGGGGCTATCGACGGGAAAGGACGGATATATAGAAAAGACGGGAGGCAGTGTAACTGCTACAGCTAAGGGAGAGGGAGCTTTGCAGGCCGTAGGTGTGTATGACGGAGGCGGTACTATTAATATAACAGGAAGCACCGATATCACTGCAGAAACGATTGGAGGAAATACGGCAACTTCAATAGGTTTGCTTGGTATAGGTTCAGGAACGATTAACTATGCCGGCGGCACCGTCACCGCTGTTTCCGATAACAAGTCTGCCAATGTGGCAGCTGTTCAGGCGCAGTCTAAGACTAATATAAATATCAATAAAGGTACGAAGAATAAGGTTGTGCTCAATGGCAATGTCAAGAATTTTGGCACCGGGGCGATCTACTTAAACCTCAATACGGAAGATTCCGTCCTCGATGGCGGAGTTTCTGACCAGTACGGTACCTTCAATTTGGAGGATGGGGCACAATGGAATGTGCTCGGTACGAGTACGGTAAATGATTTTCATATGAAAAACGGCATCATCCATATGGACAGGAATTATGATGTGAACATTGCGTCGTATTCCGGCAGCGGTATGATTTCTTTCCTGGCGGAAGATCAGGCCGCTGACGGCGTCGCGAATTTTGAGAACGTCGGGAATGTGACGATAAAAGAGGCGGAGAAAGGTGCCTCTGTCACCCTGGAAATAGCCAATGACAAGATTGATACGCTGGACATTGAAAAAACAAAAGAAAATTTGAATGCCCTGGCGAAAAAGATTTCTTATGCAGGCGATGAAGGGAACCTTACCGGGAAAGCGGTCATCAGGGAAGGCCTCATCACACCGGAGGCCAGCGGCGATTTGCTGTTTGCTTCCGATAATCAAGGCTATGTTGGAAATATATTTGGGGGAAATGGCACAACAAAAACCATGTACGCCATGAAGAATCTGGCGGCCACCGCCATCGTTGCATGGAGACAGGAAGACAGCACCTTCAGCCAGCGCCTCGGCGAGCTGCGGGAAAGCACCGGCGGACAGGGCATCTGGGCGCGCATGAGCCGCGGTGAGTTTGAATATGACGGCGAATACAAGAACCTGTACAATTTCTTCCAGCTGGGATACGACTGGGCGTCGGATAACTGGCATTACGGCGTGGCGGTCAGCCATAATGACGGAGAGACCGCCTACACCTACGGCAGCGGCGAAAACCGCAGCACCTCCCTCTCCCTCTACGGCACCTGGATGGGTGATGCGGGCCATTATGCGGACATCGTCCTGAAACAGGGCCGCCTGAGCAATGATTTCGATGTGTATACCAGCGCCGGACACACCAGCGGCGATTATGACGCCTGGGGCACCAGCCTGAGCGGCGAGTACGGAAAGAAGATTCTGCTGGAGAACGACTGGTATGTGACGCCGCAGGCACAGCTCACCCTGATGCGCATCGGCGGAGAAAACTATGACACGAATAACGGCATCCGCGTCCGTCAGGATACGCTGTACAGCGCGGTGGGCCGTCTGGGCTTCGAACTGGGCCGGAAGCTCGATGAGAAAGGCAGTGTGTATGCGAAAGCAAGCGTGCTCCACGACTTCGCAGGCAATGCGGAGACCTATTTGAGCTATAATGGCTTTACGAACAGCTACAGCCAGGATCTGAGCGACACCTGGTTTGAAGCGGGGCTCGGATTCAACTACAGGACCGGGGACAACAGCTATATCTATGCCGATGTCGTCCGGACCTTCGGCGGCGATGTGGAAACGCCGTGGCAGTGGAACATCGGCATGCGCTGGAGCTGCTGAAAGAAAAAGACCGGGGAGACCCGGTCTTTTTGTGTGGAAAAATGAAAGGACGGCAGTCCGTTTCTTTTGCGGATGCGGGAGTGGAAAAAGAAACCGCAAAAAAAGAAGCTCCCCATGGGAGCTTCAGGATGTGAAATGATGATGTCTCACAGCCCGTGATGACGGTGGTAGTCTCTGACCTTCTGCCGGGCCTCTTCGATGGCGTTATTGCGGGCCTCGAGGATGCGCCGAGACTGAAATTTTCGTTATTGACATAGTATAAAATGGTTGTGATATAATTTCTTTATGGTCTTATCAGAGAACATTAAAGGAGGAAAGAAGAATGATAAGTAAAGGACTCTTAACAGCTCTGGTATTTGTTAGTCTTACACAGGGAAGCGCATTTGCGCAGGAAATTACGCCAGGGACGTATACGGATTTTGTTGATGTAAATAATAAAGATAAGAACCCCGTTATACAGGCTCCGGGGGGGGTATGTTTTTAATGGCGGCCTCCATATTGATAGTGAGTATGGAAGTGACCGGTCGGATACTGCTGTTATTTCTAATATTTCTAATGGGACTGGCAGCGAGAATGTCATGACTATTACGGCTGACAGCGGTGATAACAAAGGAACTTTACATATAAGTTCCAATTCAGATGAGACACCGGGGAATTGGATAGGAACTAAAAATGACATTATTCGGATAAATAGTTCAAATCGCACCAATATCCATTTGACGAATACTGATCTGATCCTGGATGGTGAAAATTATGATACGGCTATTCGTATGGATGAATCACCTAAAGCACCAAATGCAGCACACTTAAATATACAGGGAGATGGGAAAAGCGACTTGCTGATTTCCGGAGGAATGATAGGCGGGATCGATGCCTGGTATAAGGCTGCGGTAACTATCAAGGATATAGATACTTTCTGCATAAGCAAAAATACGGCACTGAATACAACACAACAGGGCGCTGGAAATATTAATGCAATTCGCGCTCAAACAAACAGTAAGGTTTTTATAAATGCTGATGATTTTTCCATTACAGGAGATAAGGACGATAAAAATAAGATCGTGTTCTTTGCGGGAATAGCTACAGGGACATCCGCTTCAAATTCTAAAGTAGAGATTGATGTAAAAAATCAGTTCAACATAGATTCTGTTTACTATGGGATATCTAATTACAGCTATGTGGATATAGCGGCTGGCGATATCAATATTTATGCAAAGGCGTTATTCAATGATGAAAAAGATTACTATTCTTTGGGGGAAGCTGTTTATAGCGATGGATATTTGCGCCTGCATGCTGTTAATAATATAAACTTAATATCTGAACTGAGCGGGCTTGATTTGGGGACCTCGGGCGTGAGTCGTCCAGGTCCATATATTGACATTAAAGGAAAGGCGAAAGTGATCGCCGAAACGGGAGCTCTCAAGATCATCGGAGAAAAATCCGTTGGGGTAATCAGTATGATACAAAGTAACCAACAGGACATTAGAAAGGTTTTGCTGCAGGCCAATGGGGCCATAAATATTTATGGCGGGGATAAAGGTATATTCTATGAGCCTGGAAGCCGTCAGATGGATATTATAAGTGACAACAATGATATAAATATTACATCGGAAAATATAGCTTTTTATGCTGCGGATGAACTGCGAAAGGAAGATATAGGAAGAAATCCCTCTGTAAAAGCGGATTATACCCGCGGGGTGGTCAATATCCAAGCACTAAATGGGGAAGTGAATCTGGCTGCAGATAATGATGCCCTGGTCGTCGATAATATCGCGGTAAAAAATTCGGATAAAGAAGCCGGTGGATATTTTACCACCATGGATATTGAGGCAGGAAAACAGATCAATATTATAGGGAAAAATGGATTTGGTATTCAGGCTTCCAATATATTGAGCAATAAAAAGTTAACGGCGGGTGAAGTAGAGGATGGAAATACCTGTCTTACGATCAACTCGCAGGGAGAAATCAATATTTTCGGCGGGAAATCCGGCATTATGGCGACTTCTGATAAAGAGGAATTTAATGATGCTTCCTGGAAGGAACTGATCAATAAGGAGTACGGCAGCAAGGTCGATCTGGAAGCCGACGATAACATTTCTGTGCAGGGCGGTGGTTATGGCATTAGCGCTTTTGAACAAAGCAATATCAATGTCGTCTCCCATAATGGCAATGTACTGATCAGCAAGAGCGACAACGGGGCGGCAGAAAGCGGTGATAATACCGCAGCCGTTTATGTGGAAAACGGGGCCAATACGGAAGCGGCTGTTACCCTTATATCAGACAATGGAGCCGTTACGGTGCTGTCTGATGATAGAGGGCTGTGGGCATCCGGAAAGGGCGGAACCATTAATGTAAAAGGGGCTGTCAATATTAATGCGGACTATCTTCATAGGGAAGCAGCAGAAAAGAGCAGCGGGGATGTGCATCTGGCTGTGGTGGCCGGCTCCAAAAGCGAGGAAGAAGCTAATAATGGGGCAGGGGAAGTAAATATTTCTCTGACAGGTGATGCCGCCAGTACTATTTACGGAGACCTTGTCGGTGCCAGAAACGGCAGTATTGATATACAACGTGAATCCGGGAATGGAGTGCTGAATGTTTCCGGCAATGTGCTGGCCGGCAATGGCGGAACGGTTGCACTTGATCTGGGGAAGAATGGGATTCTTACCGGACGGATCGATGATTATATGGATGCTGATAATGAGCATACGAAGTTCTTTGAACCGGCGTTTAGTCATGAGATCGTGGGAAGCGGTCAGGTGGAGTTGACGCTTGGCGATGGCAGCCGCTGGAACGTTGACGGACAGAGCTGGGTAACCAGTGTGAACGTGGGTAAAGGCACTGTTATAGATTTGACCGGTGCAAGGACAGACAGAAATACGTCTGCTCATGCACTGACGATCGGAACATTGAAAGGCGATGCCAATTTTAGAATGAATCTGGATGGATTTGACCGTGCCAATAGCGATATGCTGTATATTAAAAACAGCGATGGAGAATTTAACGTTATTTTGGATGATGTTGTTACGACCGCTGAAATCGGTAAGACCGGTTTACGTTTTGCAACGATCGATAATGATCATGTTAACTTCAAAAATGTAGTGGCATACAATAAGGGGGCTTTTGACGTTAAATATAAGGTAGGAAAAGATGAATATGTGGTGGGCAGTGCGGAGAATGATGAATATAATGGCGGAGATGACATTAATGCAGTGAAACCCGGAAATGACTCCGTTGATGATTTCTTTGAAGTTGGATCAACTGAGTCTTTAGGACGGGAAGAACATAACGTCACGAACTACAAAATCATTACTGTTGAGTCAAAAAAAATAAATGATATTGGGAAAACGATCCTTGATATGAGCCGCTCGAATTACAGTAATGCGATTTACATGGACAGATTAAATAAACGTCTTGGGGAAGCGCGTTATATTGATGATGAGGAAGATCAGGGAATGTGGGTACGCATTCGTCATGACCGAATCGGAAAAGAAGATGCTTTTAGGAGCAGAAACACCATGTACGAGCTTGGTTATGATGAAAAACGGGAATGTGATAATGGTACCCGGCGTACAGGACTGGCCATCGACTATATGAATGGTGATACGGATTATTCAGCGATCGGAGGCAGCGGAGAGATAGAACGATACGGCCTGTGGCTGTATGATACCTGGCTGGGTGACAAAGGGCATTATACGGACTATGTAGCCAAGTGGGGACATTTAAAAAATGATTTTGACATTTGGAAAACAGGCATAGGAGATAAAGTCGAAGGAGATTACAGCAATAACGTATTCAGCATCAGTGCAGAGTATGGGCGTAAAAAAGATATTGGAAATGACTGGTATTTTGAGCCGCAGGCTCAGGTACAGTTGGCACACGTGACCGGGGCTGACTACATGACCAGTTATGGCGATACCAGGGTGAATGTTTCCGGCATCAACAGCTTGATCGGCCGTGCGGGCTTCCGTATAGGGAAAGATACGAGCAGTGATACCACGATATATGCAAAAGCCGATATATTGCATGAATTCCTGGGTGATCAGGATATCAGTCTGAATGATGATACGACGAATAACAGCTGGGAAAAGATCAGCTATGAGAACAGGGGAACCTGGTATGACGTGGGATTTGGATTTGCCACCAAAATGAGTGAGAGCAGTTATATTTATATGGACTTTGAAAAATCTTTTGGAAATGATAATGATGATACATATCAGATCAGTGCCGGCATCCAGTGGTCGTTTTAACTCTCGCTCCTGAAAAGGAAAATGGACTAAGATTTGTTCTTAGTCCATTTTTTTATGAAAGTAAGAATTTGATTTATGAATAAGGAACAGATGACCATGACTATTACTGCCCGTGGTTGCGGTAATAGTCTCTGACCTTCTGCCGGGCCTCTTCGATAGCGTTATTGCGGGCCTCGAGGATGCGCCGGATATCGTTATCACAGTTTTCCACGTATTCGTCAATCTCGTCGAGATACTGCCGCAGTTCCTCCTCGTCCGGATCAAAGCTGATGTATGCCCGGGGTCGGGGATATCCCATGAAGTCCAGATTGGAGCCGCCGAGGACGATAGCCATGGACGGGAGCGTGGCCGTCAGGGACAGAGCAGCAGCGAGCGCCGCGATTTTCAGTTTCATAATAGACCTCCGTTGTGATTTCTCAATAGGGAAATGGACAGGCGGAGCCGTCCGCATCATACCGGCCGCCATTCGTGCTTCAGAAGCGCAGCGCCTCCCGCACCGTCCGGCCCGGCATGCCTTCATTATATCCGACCCGCTGCCCACCGTGATTGCCGCTTTCGCATGAATTCTTGCCAAATGGCAGAGGGCGGAATGATTGCAAAAGCGGCAGCGACGGCAATTTCACGGCCGCTCTCGGCATTCCCACCATCGACGGCCTCGGCCCTATCGGCGGCAATGCTCATTCCGAAAGAGAATACGGCGAAGTGAGCAGCCTCGCTCCCCGGTTCGAGCTGCTGTATGAGATCGTCGCGGCACTGACCGGCGTGAAGAAACAGTAATCATAACCGAAACATCAGCCGGTGATACGGATATAAGCAATGTAAAATCCCTGATAAAACGGGGATTTTTATTGCTTATATTGATTTATGACAGGGGTTCTTCACTATCTAAAAACAGTTGAATCATTGATGATTTTAAAGCATTGGCTGATGCAGGAAAAAGGTGAAATAATAATTTCACTTTTTTTATAAGAGTGTCACCAATTTCGCTTAAGAAACGAAAACCAAAAGTATCGGAGAATGGCTCCGGTCCTTTTTATTTTTTATACAGAATAAGTTGGTAAAGAGAAATGAAAAAACTTCCGGAATTGCTTCCGGAAGTTTTCTGTCTGGCGGAGTGGGGGGGATTCGAACCCCCGCACCGGTTGCCCGGTCTAACGATTTAGCAAACCGTCCTCTTCAGCCACTTGAGTACCACTCCATATCGGTGACTTATTCAAGATACTATATTTCCCGGAATCTGTCAAGCTTTTGTTGCTTTTTGATGAAATCGGCGGGAAATATGTGAGAGGCAGAAGGACTCATGATATAATGAAACATATACCATAAAACGATATAAATAGGAAAAATATAGGGCCGGCGACTCCGGCAGAGAGGCCTGAAAGGGCGGGAATGAGGTGAATCATGAGACAGCTATTCTGGACAGCATGTTTTCTGGCGGCTCTGGCCGCTCCGTGGCCGGCCGGCGCGGCGCAGGCAGCTGCCGGCGACGGGGAAAAGAATTTGCCGGTGGCGGCACCGGCGGGGGCCACAGACAGCATGCATGTGGACCCGTCCTCGGTGCATGTGCTGGATGCGGACGGAGATGCCATGGTGGTGGAAGCGGCCATCGTACGGACCGATGCGAATCAGCGCGTCACTGCGGGACGGGCGGTGTACCGTTTTTCCGGCGACGGGAAGAGCTTTCTCCCCGGGGAGAATGGTGTATGGGAACCGGTGCGGGCCGGCAGTGCCGAGGAGGTGTGCGCGGACAGCATTCTGGCTGTTCTCAATGATCCGGCCCGGCGCGCCCAGTTCGTGAGCGAGCTTCAGCAGGTGATCATGAAGAAATGGGAAGCGAAAGAGGCAGCCAAAGCAGGAGGCACGGCGCAGCCGGCGGCGTCTCCGGAGGCAGCGGCTCCCGGGAATCCCGCTGCTCCGGCTGAGACCGGCAGCGCGCCGGACAATGGAGCCGGAGCTTCGCCGCAGAAGACAGACGCCGGACAGGCACCGGCTGACAGCGGGACGGCAAAGCCGCAGGATGCTGCCGGCAGCGGGACACAGGGCCAGTCAACGGCTGCAGAACCGCCGGTGACGGTGGAGATCACCAGCCATGAGCCGCAGGTGAGCATCGAGGCACTGCCCTCTGTGGAGATCCGTTCCGATACAGCAGAAGAGACACCTTCCGTTATAGGTAATTTCAATAACGCATGAGAGTCGATTTCATCTAAAATAAAGGGAAGATAACAAATGCCGCCGGTGCGGCATGCACGGGCAAGGAGGAAATATTATGACCATTTCCAATGTAATCAGGATTTTGAAAGAAGCACTGGAAGGAGACCGGGAACAGAGGGAAATGCTCCCGAAGCTCCAGAGGGAAGCCGACCGGGCGTGGCGTCGTGCTGACCGCCGCATCGAACGGGCCCGTCTGGGCGCACAGTCCGCTATGGGCATTCTGGAAAAGATCCGCATCAATGTACTGGCCGTGCAGATGGATGAATTTCTCCATGAATATGAGGAGCTGAAAAATGTTCATCTGGAGGACTGCAGCGGCTATATCGATCTGCGGGCAGACCCTCTGGATCAGAAACGGCTCCACACGCTGGTGGATATGTACGACCGCATCCGCGACGCCGGGACCGTAGGCTATTCCGCCCGTTCCGAGTCCACCATGCTTTTCGGGCCGGGGCTGCTCACCTGGTATGCCCGGACACCGGATTTCCATTTCGATGAGGATACCCTGAAAAACGGCTCCATTGAAGAGCTGCACGGCGTGATCACCGAGCTGGATGCCTTCGGACACAAGGTGACGGAGATCTGCTCCCGCCTCCAGTCCATCCATCACGCAGCGCAGAAGGCAGCGGAGGTCATGTATGATCTGGGCGATCTGCTCGACGACTGCACGGAGGATATCCGCCGTCTCCAGAGAAGCAGCGGCCGGGACTGGTCGAAATATACGATGAATGAAAAAATTTCTGTGGCACGGGGCGTACAGATCGCGGAACTCATTCAGGACATGGCGGATTTCCATGTACTCAATGAAGACGCGACCGTCAAGGAATCGCTCGTGAACGCATCCCGCCACGCCCGCGACGTCATCCACCAGATTGGCGCCTGACAGCGGCAGAAAGCAGGTCACCGGACCTGCTTTTCTTTCTGTTTTGTGAAAAGGCGGAAATCCGGCGGAAAAACTTGCTGGAATGGCCGCGTTATATGATATAATCTAAGGTAATGTGGTTTAAGCAGGATCAGTGCAGAGCATTTTTCAGTTCATGAGGGAGGGAATCAATGAAACACCAGGAAACAGTGATCATCGTCGACTTCGGCGGACAGTACGCACAGCTCATTGCGCGCCGTGTCCGTGAATGCGGCGTGTACTGTGAAATTCTGCCGTACACCAAGTCGGCAGAGGAAATCTTGTCTCACGACCCCAAAGGTATTATTCTGTCCGGCGGCCCGTCCAGCGTCAATGCAGAAGGCGCGCCGAAAATGGACAAGGCAGTATTCAATGCAGGCATTCCGGTGCTGGGCATCTGCTACGGCATGCAGCTCATGTGCAATGAACTGGGCGGCCGCGTAGCCCGTCCGGAAAAACATGAATACGGCCACACCGTTTTCTATCGCGACGGCAGCTGCCCGCTCTTCGAAGGCGTATCCGAAAAGACCGCCGTATGGATGAGCCACGGCGACTCCGTAGCGGAAATGCCCGCAGGCTTCGGCCTCGCAGGCCATACCGATCTCACGCCCACCGCAGCGGTGGCTGATGAAGCGCGCCGCCTCTACGGCGTACAGTTCCATCCGGAAGTGGTCCACACCGAAGAAGGCACCCAGATGCTGAAGAACTTCCTCTTCTCCGTCTGCCGGTGTGAAGGCGGCTGGTCCATGGGCAGCTACATCTCCCAGACCCAGCTGGCTTCCCTGCTGGGCGTGGAGCTTTCCGCCGTGGAGATGCAGGACGTGACGAACCTGACGCTGGGGCTTGGAGCCCTGCAAAAGGTCACACCCGCCGGGGCGCTGGACGGCTACACCTACTACCAGCTGCCCGCCGGGGAGACCGGCCTCACCTGCATCGTCGGCCTGCCGCTGAAGGAATTGTTCTCCGGCACGACGCCGCTCCACATCCTGCTGACCATCCCCGAACACGAAGTGCGCATCTCGCTCAGCGGCACCGTCACCGCCGCTGAGACTGCCGTGGTGGCCCCCACCTCCCGGATGAGCGACGCCGATGTGGACAACTTCGTCCAGCTCCGTCAGGCACTGGAGAAATTTGCAGAAGTGCTTCAGAAAGCCGTCTCTTAAACAGCAAGAGCTGCTGCACCCACCGTGCAGCAGCTCTTGTTTTCTCTTTTATCGGTCCAGGATGCGGCCGTCGATGGAGAAGGTCACCACCTGCCAGGGAATGAACTTGCCGCTGTTCTTCAGGGCCGTCACGGCAGCGTGTTCGAGGCCGCCGCAGCAGGGCACCTCCATGCGCAGCACCGTCACGCTCCGGATGTCGTTCTGGGAGAGGATGGCTGTCAGCTTCTCGCTGTACTCCACGGCGTCCAGCTTGGGGCACCCGATGAGGGTGATCCTGCCCTGCATGAACTCCTGATGG
>ERZ779865.1852-NODE-1852-length-14538-cov-3.750328_pt1 | contig 14538 bp, 12 predicted proteins | sample MGYA00433088_ERZ779865 | MGnify/ENA primary metagenome ERZ779865 (study PRJEB29588, sample SAMEA2151703) | human gut metagenome | biome: human gut; feature: human-associated habitat; material: faeces | place: Denmark | collected 2008/2010 ... | reverse complement strand
TTCTAAGTGTATAACATGGAATACAGGTGCAGAAGCATAACTTCTGCACCTGCATTCTCTATCCAAATATAAAATTCACAATCTATTAAAAAAAATAGACCGACAGACTACCCTCTCGCAAAAAGCATCTGTCTTTATAATAAACACCCAAATATTAATTTATCATTAACTAAAAAATTCTAAGTATGGAAAAGTTTACTTTTTTAGGTAAGAAAGTCGCTATGTCTGCTTTCTTATGTTGTTTTTCTTTGGTTAGCTTCGCCCAAGAAGATACTCAAACATTCAATTTCGACGCAACAGAAACCCAAGAGTATGCGGCATTCTTCAAACAGCCCTCTGCCATTGAAGGAAAATGCAATGCCGAAGTAATGGGTATCGACATCAATCGCGAAGGATTCTCTTGGGACGACATGAACACGTGGAAAAACTCCGAGGGAAAAATTTGGCATAAATACAGCGATGGATATGTTGAAACCCTTTTTGGGGTATGTGCAAATGCCAGCGCTCCGTTCAATGGAAAAACGAGTTCTTTATCTTGGACAAACTCCGAAGGAGATAATAGATGGTATCCGGTACTGCCTGCCGTTAAAAATTTGAAAGGAAAATTCTCACTAACCAATTGTAAAGCTACCGTTGTCCACATCTCCAATACCCAATTGGATACTGTAAGAATCCAAATGACGAACGAAGACAAGGATTGCTATATGCACGTTCGTCGTAATTTAAACTGCAAACAATTGGATATGAGCGGATCCACTGGAAAATGTCGTCAATTGGCCGGTTACAAAAACGCATTCTCCGACGAGAACTCCCTCTTGTTCACAGATTGTCGTCCGGCCGAATTCCTCGATTGGTTGTTCAATATTGAAGACAATCACTACACATTCTCTACATTGCCGGTACACCCTACTACCGGAAAAGTATTAGGTAGCGGATACAAATTGCAATGGGAAGCTGCCGGCGGATATCCCATCGGACAGATGAATGCCGACGGTGAATACGAAATCGCCGTAGGAGAAGATATCGACCTTTCCAGCGAATATGACGTAGATGGTAATATCACGACCTACACATGGAAAAACATCGATGGAGAAGAAATTACGCCTCCCGATGCTTCCGACGGTTGGTTCTGCTTCGACGAATCGAACCTGAATCAAGAATACCGCTGTGAAATGACAAACGAAAAATACCCGGCTTTGGTATTAAAAACAGTATTCGTTAAAGTAGTCAGTGAATACACCTCTGGTATAAACAAGGTAGAAAACAACGGCATTGCAGTAGGACCGAATCCGGCAGCCGATTACATCACGGTGAAAGGCGAAGAAGTACAGAGCGTAGACATCTTCTCGCTTACGGGAGCTTGTGTAAAAAGCGTAAAAGATAATGTTCAAACTATCGAAATAGCAGACCTCGCACCCGGTATCTACACCATCAAAGTAGTAACCGCCAACGGTGAAAAGGTAGCCAAGTTTATTAAAAAGTAAGTAGAAAACAATTTTTTCTTCCATATTAATAGCCACACCTTCTCCCCCCTTCAGGCACACATTTAAAGACATGCCAAAGGGTATTCTGCTTAAGATAAAGGAACCGCATGTATGCAGCCCCTTTACTCTGTTAATTAAAATAAACTAATTCATCTTCCGGTGCTGCGCATTCTACAACCTCTGTTGCATAAAGCACAGGACCTACACCGCCGTATTCTCTTCTGCGTTCATAATGCATATTGGCTGTCAGTGTCACCCAATCACCATTCTTTAAATTATCAAGTTCAGGGTATTTACACAAAAAACCGATAAAGCGGATATCCTCCGCACAGCATGTCATGGCTTTACGGCCTGGTACACAGAAATTCTTCGGCAACTTACGGTTCTTCATGATCCTTGCTGTAAAGCGAACGGTCTTGCCTTCATAGCGATCCTTGTCATCAGCCGCATCCATATACCAGATGCCGTAATCGTCGTCCGGGATGTCGATGACCGGGGCGTTGATGTCGAAGGGCAGCGGGTCGGGGATGTCGTCGTAGGCCACACTGCCGTCGGCGAACTCGTAGGCGATATCGCACTTGCGGGATGCCTGACGCACCAGCTTGTGCAGCTCCTGCCGGGCGGCGTCGTTGTTCACGGCCTCAGCGCGGTTGAACACGATCAGCTCACTGCGGGCGATCTTGTCCAGCAGCAGGCTGCGCATGGAGTTGTCGCGGGCATAGGTGAGGGCGGTGGTGCCGTCGGCGGTGGCGATGCACTGGTACACGATCCAGCTCTCGGGCAGGGCCTCGGCCAGGTCCTGCAGCAGCCACATACCGTTGTACTCGATGACCACGCGGCCTGCGCCGGATTCCTTCTCCAGCTTTGCCAGGTTCTGCGGGTTCAGCTCGGCCTTGTCCTCGATGACCTTCACGGTCACGCCGGGGAAGGCAAACTTTTTGGGGTTGTATTCTTCTTCGCCTTCCTCGCAGATCAGCAGCAGGGTCTTGTCGCCGGAGTCGAAGTTGGGGTCTTCAAAGGTCTCCTGAATGAATTTGGTCTTGCCGCTTTCCAGAAAGCCCACGAACAGGTAGACCGGAATTTCTTTTGCCATAAGTGATGGTTTCTCCTTCTTATTTTAACGCTCAGCAGCCGAACAGCTCAGCAATGGCCTTCTCGTTCAGCTTGGAGCCGATGACGACCAGCTTGCCGCCCACGTCAGCACCGCGGGCACGCACTTCCCACTCGCCGGGCACATAGTCGAACTCCAGCCAACCGTCGGCACCGCCGTCCACGATGCCCTTGCTGCGCAGGATCATGCCGTAAGCGCCGGTGTCCAGCTCGGTGAGGGCGTGCTCCACTTCGGCCTTGGTGAACTTGCGGGCCGTCTCGACGCCCCAGCTGGTGAACACCTCGTCGGCGTCGTGGTCATGATGATGGTGATGATGACCGCAGCAGCAGTGGTCGCCGTGCTCGTGGTCATGCTCGTCATGGTCTTCATCGTGATCGTGGTGATGATGCTCGTGATCATGGTCATGTCCACAGCCGCACTCCTCATCATGGTCGTGGTGATGATGCTCGTGATCGTGGTCATGTCCGCAGCCGCACTCCTCGTCATGGTCGTGATGATGATGCTCATGATCGTGGTCGCACTCTTCATCATGGTCATGGTGATGCTCGTGATCATGGTCATGTCCGCAGCCGCACTCCTCATCGTGATCGTGGTGATGATGGTGCTCATGCTCTTCCTTCAGAAGTTCATCTGCCAGGGAAACCGGATGCTCCATAACCTCAAGGATCTTCTTGCCGTCCAGCTTCTCAATTGGAGTAGTGATGATAGCAGCCTTCTCATTGATGGAACGAAGAAGCTCCATAGACTCCATAGCTTTCTTCTCATCTACAATATCGGTACGGCTCATGATAATAGCGCCGGCATACTGTACCTGGTTGTCAAAGAACTCGCCGAAGTTTCTCATATACATCTTGGCCTTGGTGGCATCCACCACGGTGGTAAAACCGTTCAGCACCACATCGTGCATTTCCAGGTTCTGCACCGCCCGGATGACATCGCTGAGTTTGCCCACACCAGAGGGTTCAATGAGGATACGGTCGGGGTGATAGGTATCCATCACCTGCCGCAGCGCCTTGCCGAAATCGCCCACCAAACTGCAGCAGATGCAGCCGCTGTTCATTTCGGTAATGTTAATACCCGCTTCCTGCAAAAAACCACCGTCAATGCCGATCTCGCCAAACTCATTTTCAATGAGGACGAGCTGTTCGCCGGTATAGGCCTCAGCGATCAGCTTCTTGATGAGGGTCGTTTTGCCAGCGCCCAAAAAGCCGGAGAAAATATCAATTTTAGTCATAAAAGCATCTTCTTTCCATGAGAATTATTTGCCGATATAGTATTATACTACTTTTGTCAACTTTCTGCAATATCTCAGCACTCCCCATTTCGCATGTCACTTTCCGATAATAAGCACAAATTTTATATGGTTAAAAGGGCCACAGGATATCCCTATCCCATGACCCTCCCCACGCTCTTACTTCTATTGGGGTTATATTTCATCATCTTCGATCTTTTCCTCGGGCAAAACGATCCCCTGTGCGGCGAAGTACTCCAAAAGAAAATCAACAAATTCCTGTAGAGCTGAAGAATGTGGAAGATTTTTATTCCAAACGGCTTTTACTGCACAGTTCTGTGGCGGATTAAATGGCAGTACTGCAACATCATCCCAGTCCCTCACAAAATCCTGTGGAAGTAATGCACATAGTATACCTTTGGACACCGCTTCCCTAATAAGGGAGCTGGTGTTGGTGCACAAGCGGATCTGCAGCGGCCAATCTACCGGCAGCTTACTGTTCAGCACTGCAATAGGGCGCTGACGGATATCCAGGAAAGTCACTGAATCCTGCTGTGCCAGCGGATCATTTAATGAAGTGCAAAAAATGTTTGCTGTTGGATAGATATCAATGGATTCCATTGTATTAAAACGCTCTTTAATATCTAAAGGAGTCAATACAATATCTATACTGCCATCATTTAACCTTTTAATTGCATCGTAACTGGAAATCTCCAGCACAGAGAGTTTAATGTGTGGGTGCCTTTTCTTAAGCGCTTCATATATCTCCAGCGGGAAAACATTCCAGCAGGAAATTGCAAGACCCACCGTTAAGGAATGGTTTTCTCCTGTTTCCTTGAGGCTGCTGATTTGTGCCAATAGCGCCGAATAAAACCCCTTAAATTGCGAAAGCAAGTTACGGAGAGTCTTTCCATATTCGGTCAGCTCCATACCATTTCGCCCACGCACAAACAACTGAATGTCCAATTCATCTTCCAGTTCTTGTATCGCTCGCGAAATCACCGAGCGGGAAACATATAATTGCTGGGCAGCAGCAGTCACATTCCCTGCTTGACATACCGCTTCGTAAAATTCAATCTGTTTGAGGGTCACTGTCATCAACTCCTAAACTCTTGATAATCTTCTGCGGGTGATTAACGATGAAATGCAAATACAATATCGCATTCAAATTATAGCACTAATATGGAAGCAGGCGCAAGTATCAACTGTTTTTCCGGAGAGGATCATACACCATAAAGGCTGTAGCCAACAGTGTATATACTCCCATCAGGACATAGATCGGTGTAAACAGCTTTTCCCCCGTTATAATTCCCAGCATATTTAAATAATAAGCCGATGCAAACCCGCCTAAATTGCTTACGCCTGTTGCAATTGCGATCGCAAGAGAAGATTGGTTGGGCGAAATATACATTCCCAATATGGCATAAGCTGATGTGATCAACAAAACGGAGGTCATTCCCATTATAGCAGATCCAATCATTAGAATTTCCGTCTGTTTTGCAAAGCCTAATATACCAGCACCTGCAGCGGCAATAAAGTATCCAAATACAAGAGTAAGCCGTTTTAGCTTATAAAAAATCTTTCCAAAGAAAAACCCAATGAGACAACCACTGGCACTATAAAGAGAAAGTGCTGTCGCTGCCACGGTGGCGCCTCCGGCATGGCGATGTTCAAACAACAATGAGATATTCATCAGGATAGGATAACTAACCAGCTGCTGCAGAAATAGCAGAAAAGCAGTAAGGGCGGTTGCGATCCTGCCTCGATGATCAAATCCTGCCGATTTAAGTAGTGAATGCCGATAACCGTTTGGTACCTCTGCTGTTACTGTCGGAGCACAGCAGCTTTCTTCCGGCTCTGGTTGGAACACCAAAAGAAGCAGGCTGAATAAACCGAGTAGATGCGCTAAAAAAGTATAGTTCCAGCCATACTCTGCCAACGAGCCAGCCACCATCTGTAAAAGAACTCCCCCGAAATTACTGATAAGATTACCATAACCCAGCATATCGGCTTGTTCTTTTCCGGTATAGTACTGCATAACAAGCGCATTTCCCAATGAGGCACGCAGACCTACTCCAATGCCAAAAACGGCACGGCAGATCAACAATACAGTAAAGCTTTCAGTTAAAAAGAAAGGTGCGATACCGCCTATCAAAAACAGAAGGATCCCTACAAGAGAGATCGTCCTATAACGAATCTTTTTGCCGGCAACGGCGCCTGCCCACAGGGTAGTCGGAACGATAAACAATGTAGGTAGCGTAGAAATCAGCGCATAATTATTTGACGGAAATTGTGCAGCCAGTTTAGCCATCGCAGGAGAAACCGTTGCAACCCCCATTGATGTAAAAAAAATCGCAAGCAGTGAGATCGACTGTAATGGTGAAAGAACCCCTTTTTTTGTAAAAACAAACATATATACTTTACCTTCAGTAGATTTGATTAAATAGTGGTACCGAATATACTAATAGGGAAAAGCCCATGCATCAGCCGTAGGCTTTTCCCTATTGTATTCTATTGGGTCATCGTTCACATCGGCCACAATTATCACAGTAGCCCTTTGTCTTGCAAGCTGGCAGGTGTAGTATTTCATAGAAGTCTTCAGCAGAAAGACCCGGCGTTCCGCCGTCAGAAACACCTTTTGAAGTCGGCTCCTTGGGCTTTTTTTCGTCATGGTCAGTCATGATGACACCTCATTTCATGTGAAATCTTCTATAAAAATGATACAATCGACCATCCACTGCTACAAATCGCAAACGAAGATGCGTGCAATCAGTGCTGCGGTGTAGCCTTGATCAAATTAGGATTGAGCTGCGCATCGCCGCCACCCTTAATGCTCTTGCTGTCGGAATCAACGATTTCTCCCTGATTCGCACCAAATTGGCGCACTCCGGAGAGATACCCTGCTTTTTCACGGGCATTTTTGGCAAGCTGGGTATAAAGACCGTATTCATGATCAACAACATTCTGCATGTAGGAAGGATCCGTATATGGGTTGCGGGGCAGCGGGACATCTTGATCGCGTGCCAAAATATCCTGAACCTTCTTGATGTTGACCTTATGCGCAGTGGTTCCATCTGCAATGGCAACGGCAGCAGCTACACCTGCGGCTTGTCCGGTGCCGACACACTGCGGAATCAAATTGACATAGTCGATCCCAATTTCATCAGCAGAGATATGGCGTCCGGGGCAAAGCAGATTTTCGGTCTTTTTGGGCAGAATAGCACGGTAAGGAATCTCGATGGGGCAGTTATCATTGATAAAGCTGATGGTGGAGTGCCATGCAATAACATCCTCGTGCTCCTGCGGGAATGCAAAATCATTCGGGGTAATGACATATTCGCCGTCCAAACGGTAGGAGCAACGGGTACCCAACTGAGGTGCAATATCATAAAGGAACGCATTGCGGAATGCAACGGGACATGCCTTACGCAGATACTCCAACGCATTGCGCATGGTATCACGGGTCTCCATTTCAGTCTCGGTCGCATCCTTCAGGTTTGAACAGTCACGTTCAGGGTGCCAGTTGTTGATCCAGCACACATCATTGGTAGGACCGGGCAGCGGCGCCGCACGGAACCCGCAGACTTTGGAGAAGCCCTCATGCAAAGCAGCCGCGGCAGCATGATTGGTTTTTTTCCATTCGCAGAAAAGATCCCAATTGCAACCGCCGATACGCCAAACCAGCGCAGTAGTGGCACAGCGAGTCAGCTTATCTGCCAGTCCAAAGTAAGGACAACCGGTCTGGCGGAAAATATCGCCATCTCCGGTGGCGTCGATCACGATCTTCGCCAACACAGCCTTGCGGCCCTCCTTACTTTCAAAATACACACCCTTGATGGTGTCGCCATCCATAATAGGACGAGTCCCCCAAGAATGGCACATCACATGGATAGAATCCTTGTGCTCCAGCAGCATCTTGTCCATTTCGATTTTCAACTGGTTTGGCTCAAAATACACAGATCGAACCAGTCGTTCGGGCAGCTTCGCATTGGTACTAAAGCAATCGTGAATGTTCTTCCATGCATTGACAAGGACCGGATCCTCACAACCGATCTCATCGCCGGAGGGTCCAAGAACAGCACCCGGAATGCTTTCCATACGGGTGAACCATTCCTCCTGCAGTCCACGGACATACTGTTTGTTATAGAAAGAAAGGCGAGGAACCATAATAACATAGCCGCCGGTAACATCACCGCCCATGTAGCCGTAGCGTTCCATAAGGACAATGTTTTTACAGCCTGCACGGGCTGCCGCTACTGCGGCAGAATGACCAGCTGCACCGCCGCCAACAACAAGAAGATCACATTCGGTATAAACCGGAATTTCTCTCTCACCTTCAAATACAGTTTTTTCTTTTTCGCTCATATAAGGTTTCCTTTCAATAAAGAGGGGCTTTTTTTAGCTGGAGTGGGTCAATGCCTTATCGACCCACTCCATCGAGCTATGTTGAGCTATAATAATTACAGAATGTAGGTAAATGCCATGCCGCAAATGTAGCAGATGACCATGAACAGGACTGTCGTTTGAACACCCTTTGTCCAAACAAACTTCGGGGTAATCTCGGGGCGGCCAAGAATAAAGGCTGCGTTGGTGGAAGCTGCAACGGTCCAGAAAGCATAGCCGGAGCAGATATTCGATATAATCAGGATAACGTCGGGGTTGATTCCGGTGGTTGCAGCCAGACTGCAGACAAATGGTGTAACAACCGGACAAACTGCCATGGTAAGTACAAGACCGTTAGCAACCTGAGTAACAAGGGTAGAGAACAGGATTACAATTGCCATCAAGACCCAAATGTTAGCACCGCCGAACAGAGGGCTGAGAACCTCAACCAACCACTGACGGATACCAAGATTTGCGTCGGAGGTGACCTTGCCCAGCATGACCAGCGCACCGACCAGAGAGATCATTGTCCACATGGATGCTTCCGAGAGGCATTTATTAATAGGAACAATGGACTGCTTGCTGTCCTTGCGGCGGATCAAGGCGCCGATTGCACACATAAGTACCCAAATCCAGGAGTTGCCCATGAAAGTAAAGAAATAACGTCCGGGCGCTTCCTTCGGATAAACGGTTCCGATAAGAATATAAATTACCGGAATGATAATCATGGCAAGGCTTATAATCTGATCACGGTTGAAATGATCAGGGGTATTGCGCATGGCCTCTATTTCATTAAAATCCAAAGACTTCAATGGCTCCATGTTGACCCTATACACTGTCTTCATCAGAATCGTGTAAACAATCAAATAGATCATGGTGATGGAGAACATGCAAAGCATCCAGGTGCCTTCATTAAACGTGCGGCCGAAGGGCTCCATTGCAGAGTTGATCAAAGCGATGGTCATAACCTGCGGGGTCTTGAATGCAAAGAAGAAGATACCGGTGGCAGCAATGTAAACACCAAGCAGAGTCCACTTTACAAAGGGATCGTCTTTATCGTAGCCGCAAACATCACGAATGGATTCTACCAGTCCGAAGAACAAAATGTAGACGGGAGGGCCACCAATAAAGGCTGCAGCGACATAGGTGGCAAGGAACAGCATTACCATCGTCATAACAGGACGACCACGGCAAAGCTTGCTGCTCAGCAACTTTTTAGCCAAAACATTCATTGCACCCGAATCTCGCAAAGCCAGACACAGGGCACCGCAGAATACCAGCTGAACAGTAAAGACGGAGCCCAGCCATTCGCTCAACAAGCCGGAAATGTCATAATACCCATGGAACAGAGTGGCAAGTAGCGCCATCAGCGAACCGCTGAGCAAGTCACCGTTAAAGCAGGTGATAATGATTAGACCAATCAGAACACCCAGCATCTTTACACCAGTTACGGTAACTGTACTGAATGGCTTGACCAGATAGCCAAATAAGAGCATAAATGCCAAGCCAATGACCATGACAATTGCGTAGGTCGAATTGATCTTTCTTTGTTTTGTCATTTTTAACCTCCTACAAATTGATTCCATTTCCTATGCCGGACGTCCACAGCATAGCTTGCAAATAGCTTGCAATTAGAATATAGCATAGAAAGACACAAAATAAGCGATTTAATTCGACACAATACTGTTCATTTTTACTACAGGTGAAAAATGATGCGATTGTTGCTTTGTCTCTATTACACATATCGAGCACACAACTGAAGGGCTTGCTGCCTGCGATTCACAGACAGCAAGCCCTTTCGGTTGCTTGAACAATTTTTACTAAAATATTTTATCCAACTTTTTGGGGTCACTTCAAAATCTTACATCAATTTCAACAACTTTGGCAGGAAAGTAACCAAATCTGGGAAAACCATGATAAGTACCACCGCCGCAACATAAATAATAACGAATGGCCAAATCCTTTTAAAAGCTGATGCAGCGCTTATTTTGGCAACACCGCAGGCTATGAATAGATCTGAGCCAAAAGGCGGCGTAATGGTACCAATGCACATCCAAACAACAAATACTACGCCAAAGTGGACCGGATCAATGCCGATGGCCGTTGCAGCCGGTGCCAAAATGGGGGTAAGAATAACCAGAGCTGGAGAAACCGACATGAACATCCCCAGGAAAAACATAAAGATGCTGAACAGGCCATAGAACATAAGCGGTGTCTTGGCAATACCGATGATCCAGTTGCCAATAAGAGTCGGAATATTATTGCGGGTAAGTACGATGGCAAAGGTCGCAGCTGTCACAATTATCATCATAACCGCAGCAGATGTGCGAGCAGCATTAACAAATGTTTTGGGTATGTCTTTCCACTTTAGCTCCCTGTAAACAAATAGTCCGATGATTAAACCGTAAACCACTGCTACCGCCGCAGCCTCGGTTGGAGTGAAATAACCGCCATAAATGCCGCCTAGAATTATGACAGGCATCAACAACGCCCAAATCGCATCTACAAAAGCCTTCCACAGTTCCTTACCAGTAGGCTTAGGGGAGGTAATCATTTTAAACTTCTTGCTAAATCCACGTGCATACAGGCAGTATAGCAATATTACCGATACGGTTCCCAGGCTTTAGTTCTTCCAATGCACCTTTGATAATGCGACAGGAAACCTCATGCATCTTAATAAAATCCTCATTCGGCTCTCCAACCGATATGGTACACACCAGCTGTGTCCAATAGCCATTATACCGCGGAGTAATCTCCATCGATATACAATCGCCATGAGCTACAACACAATCAAACATAGTCGCAGCGCGAATACATGGAAGTTGATTATCCTCCAGTGAAAACCTCCCTGTAGAAATAAGGGTAAAGTTGTAGTCTGCCCCCATTCCCTGCGTTGCATGTTCCAGCTCTGCCGCCACCTGCTGCTCCGTCATGCCTGGCTTAACATTTTTCAGTACTTCTGCATAGCCCGCATCAGCCAATTTGCCGCATTGACGAATTAAAGCAACCTCCTCTGGGCTGTGGTGATTTCGGATACGAAATAGCGGTTCCGATACATCACACAGTACTAATCCGGGCATTTCTCTTTCCAGCGCCATACGCCATGATTGCGGCAGAATGTCCAAGCTGGTGCCCAAGCGACCGCTTGTTATTTCACTTTCTTTCAGCACATCTATAATCGCTTGAATGGGAGTTGTGCTTATCCTGCATTCAGTCACGATTCCAGCATTTTTCAATTCCCCGCAAGATATCTCTGAGTCTACAATACCAACGGGGTTGGAACATGGAAAAAACAATGCAGACTGCAGCCCGTAATACACATTGGCAGCCGTTAAAAAGCGGAAACAACCATACGCATTGGTTCCAACGCATCCATTTCCTATCGTCAACAACACATCTAGCTTTTCGTCCTGCATCAGACCTCTTACTGCTTCAACCCTTCTTTTCTTTTCCCCATCGCTGAACATCTGGCCTACCCCTCCACACTTTTAATTATTTTTAGGCTCTTGCCGTCCTCTGTCAAGCATCGTCCTCCTTCTACAGTCACCAAATAGGTATCCCCCCAGCAAAAACCGCAGTCATTTCCATCTTTCAATATAATTGGGCTAAGTATTACCGTCATATCTTTGGTCAGTTTTGTCTCATTTTCTGCAGAAATCGGTTGTTCCCGTAGATCCACCCCGCAAATGTACCCTTGAATGCCCCCAATAGTGTATCCTGCTGCCCTAGCTTCTTCTTCGATTTTTTGGGCAACAGTGCTTACCTTGTTCCCAGGTATTAGGAGCTTAGCCGCTGCGCTTATCCACCCGGCCACTGCCTCATGCATCGCTACCGCCGTTTGGTTTTCTTTCCCTACACATAAAGTGCGCAGCATTTGAACCCAATATCCATTATATCGAGGTGTGATAGCTGCTGCTATGCAGTCACCATACTTTACTGCCTTTTGAGAATTCGCAGCACTATGCAACAGGCCCATGCCGTTTGCATCGTTCAAAAAACCGCAGTTTAGAGTTGTAAGGGTTTCCTCTGCACCTTGCTTTTTCATGGCATAGTCCAACTCAGACACCAGTTTGCTTTCGGTTACATTATTCTGCACCGCTGCACATAGAGCTTCATATCCGCTTAGTGCCAACTCAGCACATTTCTCAACCAATCGACATTCTTCCCTACTGCGTTTCTTGCGGATTTCATAAAGATCCATCGTACAATCCACCCATTCAAGCTCTGGATATGCACTATGAATACAATCAAACCATGAAGCGGGAAGTGTTTCCGGGCAATAGCCAATTCGGCCATTGGTAATACCTCTACTACCTAAAATATCTACCAACCCCTCGGCCAATCTATCTCCTACCATCCTCACATCCCAAAAACCTCTCTCGTTCAACGCCTTCAAATGTGTTAGGCTACCGCAACATACCGTCGGGGTTTCATCGGCAACTATCACTAACGCTTGTCTATGGTAATAGACCCTGTTATCTACAAAGTATCTATAAAATCCGTACTCGTTAGTCGCCACAGATCCGTTACCTACAACCAAAATTGAATTTAGGTTCAACCTTTTCATTAGATTGTTCGCTTTTAGTAATGGCAGATATGTTGCTAATCACCTGCCGCGGGTATATTCTATATTGTTTTGCAACAAATAACTTTACTGACCTGGAAAACAGAATGGCCAGTCATCTTTCCATTTTGGCTTCAGGATTTTGCTGCAATAACGAGTAATATAGGTATGGGACGGTTGCAATTATTTGCAGCCGTCCCTTCATTATATAAAAAAGCAGATTTCTGCATGAGGTTCAAAAGCCTCGATGCAGAAATCTGCGGGTGTTACAGCACCTAGGCGCTGCGAGCTTTTCATCGGACATATTGTTGCCCTTTTGGGAGGTTGCTGTTCAAATTCCTTTGTTGAAGGTTTTTATTTGCTCTTACACCACCTGCAAAAGGTAAAATTTCAGATAGTCGGTCTCCGGAACCTCCGGCAAAATGGGATGATCCGGAGCCTGCTGCCGCGCCTCGATCTGCCGGAGCTGCACCCCGGCGTCATGAGCGGCGGAGCGGAGCATGGCCTCGAACTTTTCCGCCGCAGCGTCACACCGGCATCCAGCGCTGCCTCCCGCAGCATCTTACGGAACATCTCATCGGTCATAAAATGGGAGCAGGAGCAGGTCGCCAAATACCCGCCGCGGGGCAGCAGCCGCATCGCCTTCCTATTGATCTCCTTATAGCCGTGATAGGCGTTTTTGGCGGTCGCGCGGCTCTTGGTAAAGGCAGGCGGGTCCAGAATAATATAGTCATAGTCGCACTTTTTCTCTTTGGCCATCTCGGTCAGCAGGTCAAAAACATCGGCGCACTTATAGTCCAGATTGGTCAGTCCATTGCGCTTTCCGTTTTCGGCGGCCAACTCCAGTGCAAAGGCCGAAACATCTACCGCCGTCACATGCTCCGCCCCCGCCGCTGCCGCATTCAGCGCAAAAGCCCCGGTATGCGTAAAGCAATCCAGCACCCGGCGTCCGCGGGCCAGCTTGGCCGCCGCCTGCCGGTTGTACTTTTGGTCCAGAAAAAAACCGGTCTTTTGCCCCTCGATGTAGTCCACATCATATTTTATCCCGTTTTCGGTAATGGTCACATGCCCGCTCAGGTCGGTTCTCAGCCCCTCCATCTGGTAGAAGCCCTTTCCTTGCTCCAGCCCCTCCAGCGTTCTTATGGTCACATCGTTCCGCTCGTAGATCGCATCAATCTGCTCGCCGTCCTCCCGCAGCAGCTCCACCAGCGCCCGGTACACCCAGTCTTTGCGGCGCTCCATACCCAGGGAAAGCACCTGCGTCACTAATATGTTTTCAAAGCGATCCACCGTCAGCCCCGGGAACTGATCCGCCTCGCCAAAAATAAGGCGGCAGCAGCGGTAATCCACCGGGCCCATCACCGTTTTACGGTAATTCAGCGCATAGCACACCCTCCGCCGGAAAAACGCCTCATCAAAGGTATCATTGGCATTGCGGCTGATGATCCGCACCCTGATTTTGGAGTGATCATTCACCCAGCCGGTGCCCAGGTACCGCCCTTTATTACTCACCACATCCACCATATCACCATTTTGGTAAGCGCCCTCCACGGCGGTCACTTCCTCCCCATACACCCAGGGGTGGCCGGCCCGCACGCTGCGCTCCGCCTTAGGGGTAACGGTAAATACCGGATATTCTCTTGCTGTCATAGTATCTCTCCCACTCGCTAAAAATCTCCCTTTATCATAGCGGTTTTTCCGCCAAAAAGCAACACTTGCTCCCCATTCGCAAAAGGTCTATAATCATGCTGTACGGCGGCCGCCA
>ERZ779865.1848-NODE-1848-length-14562-cov-4.407390_pt1 | contig 14562 bp, 14 predicted proteins | sample MGYA00433088_ERZ779865 | MGnify/ENA primary metagenome ERZ779865 (study PRJEB29588, sample SAMEA2151703) | human gut metagenome | biome: human gut; feature: human-associated habitat; material: faeces | place: Denmark | collected 2008/2010 ... | reverse complement strand
ATCGAACCAGAGACACGAGGATTTTCAGTCCTCTGCTCTACCAACTGAGCTAACTGGGCGTCTCACAGCAAAACTTATTTTAAATGATAAAGGCTTTGCTGTCAAGCGAAAAATACAAATTTTTTTAATTTTTTTCATAATATGAATTTTTGCAATAATTAGGAAAACATATAGGGCAGCACATCCTGCATATAAGCCCGCAAGGTTTCTCCGACGCTCCATGCCTGCGCATAGCAGCCTCTTGGGTTGTGAGGGGCGTCTCCATCAAAAATTTCGGAAATGGAGCCAATACAGCCGTTGTCAGTCAGATGATGACGAACCGGTTCTAACAGTGTAAGCAGTTCTTTCGTGCATTCCGGTGAGTGGTCGTGTACTTTTGCGTAGGCAGTGAGAAATCCACCAAGCAGAAAACCCCATGCCGTACCCTGGTGGTAAGCTGCATCACGTTTTGGCAGAGAACCGCAGTAAATGCCGTGGTAGTCAGTGTGATCGCTGGTGAGAGAACGCAGACCACAGCCGATATAAAGGTGTTCTTTGACAAATGATACAATCTTTGTTTCCTGCTCTTTCGATAACATGGTAAAAGGCAGTGATACGGCATAAATCTGGTTTGGACGCAGGTGGTCATCCGGTTCATCTCCGTCTACGACATCGTAAAGACAGCCTTTTTCCTCCCACCAGAACTTCTGGCAGAAGGATGATTTTACAAGTTCTGCAAGCGTAGCGTAATCGGGAGCAGTCATAATATTATTGTCAGAAACTGGGGCAGCAACGTTGGAAATCGAAACATCATTGTCAGAAACCGGGGCGGCAACGCTGAAATCGCGGACATCAGCAGTACCCTCATACCGCGTGGAAAGTTCCTCCATGAGCTTTAACGCATTGTACCAGAGCGCATTGATCTCAACCGGTTTTCCGTGGCGCGGTGTGGCAACCCAGTCACCGACACGCACATCCATCCAGGTGATCTGGTCAAGACCGCTTCCGGCATGGATGAGACCGTCCTCCTCCATATAAATACTGAAATCTGTGCCATTTTTGTAAGCGGAAATGATTTCTTTTAAATGAGGATAAATATTTTCCTTTACAAAAACATTTGCATTGGTGTCCGGATAATATTGTAAATACTGCCATACTGCATAAAAATACCACAGGGAGGCGTCTGCTGTATTATAAAGCGGAGCTGCATTGTCATCCGGGAACATGTTTGGCACGATTCCGTGACGGATATATTTGGAAAATGTTAAAAGTATCTCTTCGGCATCCTGTCTGCGTCCGGTGCAGAGTGTCAGTCCGGTAAATGCGATCATTGTGTCGCGTCCCCAGTCTGTGAACCATGGCAGTCCGGCAAGCACGGTTTTATAGCCGGTGGAAGCGCGGTCACAGAGAAACTGATCCGCAGCGAGAACCAGACGGTCTGCAAAATCATCGTGGATATCTGCTGTTTCATAAAGTGATTTTGTATACTTTTCCCGTTCTTTTAAAATGTTAAAAGCGGCATCTGTCGTGATATCTGTAAATGATGCATCCGCAGCGGTCACAGAACAGAGCACGGAAATCTGTTTGTGGCTTTTCGCCGGAAGAAAAACAGTGACTTCATGCGGACAATAATGGCAGTCGAGTCCGTCCGTTTCAAGATCGACCTCGGTCTGAAGCTGCATGTCAATATCGAACATAGGCGTGTGATCGGAAAAAGTTCCTTCGCTGGTCTGGAATAAAATGGCAGTTTCAGGATGGCTTTCCGGAATCAGACAGAGCGAATTGCCGGTCAGGGAAGTATGAAAGCGAAAATCTTCCGGACGGCTGGATGCGCTGTGTTCACGGAAATTAAAAAGCGGAACCAGGGTAAGAGACGCATCCGGACCATTATTTTCTATTTCATAAGCGATGGCACAGACATTGGCACCATGTTTTAAACAGACATGTTTTTTTAATGTGATATCCCCTGCCTGGTATGTGTAATGGACACTTCCGTCATAGGAAAAAGAGATAAGATACGTCTGTCCCTGGGTGTAACAGGTCTGTCCATTTTTTTTGTGCTGGGAGGTCTCAAGGCTGTACACCGCAGATGCAGACAGAGATTCATTGATCTTTGAAAATACGAGATAACGCTCAATCGGCGGGTGCAGGCTCGCAATCAGATATCCCTGATGTGTCCGGTTGTGTGCACCGATCAGGGAACTTCCTGCGTAACCGCCAATGCCGTTCGTCAGCGCCCATTCACGACGGAGCCCTTCCTGAAATGTGGGAAATGCATCTTTTTCATAGTGATAAGTAATCATTTTTTTATTCTCCATGATAAAAAGTTATTGCGTGCGAAAATTTACGAAAATACTATTTGCTTTTATTTTACACGATAATAGGCATGATGTACAGAAAAATAAAAAATGTATAAAATTTCCTGCATTTATACAGAGAATAAGAGGACAGCCCTTGCCTGACAAGTTTTTACATGATAAAATAGGAAGTATGACCTGTGACGGCTTTACACAAGAATTGTTGGTGGATGTGAAAGAGCGTCAAATCTACGATGATGGAAACGGCAGGCTCGGAGAGCATGCCGGGAAACAGGTAAATATAAGAAAACAGGAGAAGATTATATGCATGAGAAATTAGTGATCGTTCCGAAAAAGAAAACAGGTTCCAAAAAAATGTTAACTACGGTATGGTTTATTCTTGCCTGCCTGCTGTTTTTGCTGGCTACATTTGTGAATCCGGTTATTTTTCTGATTCCGGGAATCGTATTTGCACTGGTATGGTATTTTCAGGCGTTTCGTTCGGATATAGAGTATGAATATACCTATTATGATGGAGAGCTCCGCTTTGCACAGATCAAGGCAAAGAGCAAACGAAAAGCGATTGGCAGTGTGCAGATGGATGATGTACTTGGGTTTGCGCCAAAGGGTGACAGAAGTGTATACAAATATGAAAATGACAAAAATCTTGCATACAAAGATCTGACTTCCGGTGATTCGGATGCAAAGGTGTATGAGCTGATCGCAAAGGGCGAAAAAGGACTTGTGCGCTATGAATTTGAGCCGGATGATGAGATGCTCGATGAAGTTATGGTAAAATATCCGCGTTCCGTAGTAAGATAAGCAGCGAAACGCAGACGGAGGATGAAATGTTAGAATTAAGAAATATCACTTATGAGGTAGAGGACAATCAGGACAACAAAGATATATTAAAAGATGTCAGCCTTACGATCGACGAGCACTTTGTAGCGATCACCGGACCGAACGGTGGAGGGAAGTCTACACTTGCAAAGATCATTGCCGGAATCATTAAACCAACGTCAGGACAGATCCTTTTAGATGGAGAGGACATTACGGGACTTGACATTACGGAACGCGCGAAACACGGTATCAGTTATGCATTCCAGCAACCGGTACATTTTAAGGGACTGACGGTAAAAGATCTGATTACGATCGCAGCCGGCAGACCGATGACTGTGACAGAGATCTGTGAGATTTTGTCAGAAGTTGGTTTATGCGCGCGCGAGTATATTGACCGCGAGATCAACGGCAGTCTTTCCGGCGGTGAGTTAAAACGTATTGAAATCGCTATGATCACGGCGCGGGGAACCAAGCTTTCCATTTTCGATGAGCCTGAAGCAGGAATCGATCTCTGGAGTTTTAACAGCCTGATCAAGGTATTTGAAAAAATGCGTGATGAGATTCAGGGAACAATTCTTATTATTTCACATCAGGAACGTATTTTAGATATTGCAGATAAGATCATTGTGATTGCAAATGGACAGGTTAAGACGATTGGAACCAAAGAAGAAGTACTTCCGGAACTGCTTCATACGGCAGGAGCCTGTGAGACGCTGACCAGTAAGCTGTAGTTCATGAGAATAGAATGTTTGCAGAGCATGCGTTCTATGATATATCAGAATAGAATGTTTGCACAGCATACATTCTATTGTATGAGGAAGTGAGGGTAAAAATGGATTTAATACAGAAAAATTTATTAGAGCAGGTGGCAGGCCTGCATGAGATCCCGGAGGGTGCCTATAATATTCGGGCCAACGGAACCAAACTTGGAAGAAATACAACTGCCAATATTGATATCGTAACCAAGACGGATAAGGATGGAATTGACATCATTATCAAACCGGGAACCGTTAATGAGAGCGTGCATATTCCGGTGCTTTTAAGTGAGAGCGGAATGCAGGAATGTGTTTACAATGATTTTTATATCGGTGAGGGTGCAGATGTCACGATCGTGGCAGGATGTGGGATCCATAACTGTGGTGTGGATACTTCCAAACATGACGGTGTGCATACCTTTTATCTGGAAAAAAATGCAAAGGTACGTTATATTGAACGGCATTATGGAGAGGGAGATGGCAACGGGGAGAATATCATGAATCCGGAGACCATCGTTCACTTAAAAGAGGGCGCGCATATGGAGATGGAGACAACCCAGATTAAAGGAATCGATTCTACCGTCCGTGTGACGAGAGGGGATCTTGCAGAGAATGCGTCTTTAGAGATCCATGAGAAGATCATGACACACGGAAAACAGTACGCTAAGACAGATTTTCATGTGGATATTAACGGGGATAATTCCAGTGTGAATCTTGTGTCACGTTCTGTTGCAAAAGGAGAATCCAAACAGGAATTTTTCTCTGTTATGAATGGAAATGCTGCATGTGCAGGACATAGTGAATGCGACGCTATCATTATGGATAATGCCTGTGTGACGGCAAGTCCACAGCTGACTGCCAATAATATTGATGCAAACCTGATCCATGAGGCAGCCATCGGAAAAATAGCAGGTGAACAGCTGATCAAGCTGATGACACTGGGACTTACAGAAAAAGAAGCAGAAGAGCAGATTATTAACGGATTTTTAAAATAATCAGTTAAAGTCTGTGGCCGGGAGCATCTTTGTATTCGATCATTCCTTCATCAATCCACTCTTTGATGCGGGCAAGTGGCAGATGAAAATGTGTTGCAACATCATATGCAGTGGCATTGTTTGCCTGAATGTAGTCTTTTACTTCATGAAAAAGCTGTGTTTCCAGACAACGCGGACATAATGTTCCTTCATAAGATGTAGGAAGAAGACAATGACATTCTTTGCAGTATTTTCGGTTGTCAAATAAAGGTGTTTCGGTCATATAAGATTCCTCCTGTGTTTTATATTAAATCTTATTATATCATAAATAGTGAAAGAATTGTATTTATTAATAAAATATAAAAACAAAAATCCTGTTTTTTATAAATCTTTTCGAAAATCGTCACACTTAAGACATATTTTTTCCGTATACTGTAACCATCGAAAGAAGTTAACAACGCTTACCCAGGCGGGTTGTTAAACAAGGTTGTATAGAATAAAGGCTATACATCCCGACAATTCTTTCGACGCAATTTCCTTTATATAGATTAACATTTTCATAACTAAACTCCTCGGAGAAACCCCGGAACAGAGATGTTACCGGGGTTTCTTCATTTATGGGATGATGCTGAGGTCAAATAGTGATTCGTTATGCTGTGAATCACTATTTGCCCCAATATCATCTTATCGAAAATCAGAAAGGGCAGAAATGAGAGAAAAAACATACAGCTTTAATATAGAAGAAATCCAGATCATTGTGACGAAAAAGCGGATGAAAAATATGTATCTTCGCATCAGTAAGGAAGATGGGACTGTCCGTATTTCTGCGCCGCATCAGATGAGTGACGAGCGGATTTACCGTTTTGCAAAGGAGCGGATCGACTGGATCCGGGTTTACAGGGAAAAATATCTGCGTGCGAAAGAGGGACGCAGGGAAGTAAGACAATTAAGCGAAGCGGAATTAAAACAGCAGAAACTGCTTTTGAAAAGAGAAGTGGAAAAATTGATTGCAAAGTGGGAACCTGTCATGGGTGTAAAGGCATCCGGCGTTACAATCCGCCAGATGAAAACACGATGGGGCTCCTGTAATGTGAGGACTCATCATATCAATATCAATCTGGCACTTGCAAAAAAGCCGCCGGAGTGTCTGGAGTATGTGGTCGTGCATGAGCTGACACATATTTTGGAACCGAGTCATAATGCCGTGTTCTGGGGTTATATGACGCAGTTTTATCCGGAATGGAAGCGTGTCAGAAAATATCTGAATGATGAAGTGGCGGAATAAATGCTATACAAATTGATTTAAAGTTTCGTCGTATTCATAATCGATCATTTTTAGTTTTTCTGTGATCGCGTTCGCATCTGCATGAAATGCGGCAGCCAGTTCTGTAAAAGATGGGTAGTTGTCGCGGAGCTGCGTGTTGATGAAACTTAAAAGCATGGCAGGATCGTTTGGAAGACTCTGATATTCAGTCATAATAAACCTCATTTCTTATAATGTCCGCATGATATGCGGTCTTTTCTGTAAGCGTTTTCTATGCTAAAATAACATGAGAATATGAAAAATGCAAGCAGGAATGGAGATTAGAAGACATTGCTTTCATTAAAAAAGCAGCACAGGAATGGAGAATAAAATGGAACAAAAGATTGACAAAGAAGTGTTTGATAAATTTTTTACGGAAAGTTATTGTCCGGTTGATTATACAACGGTAAAAGAGGAGTTTGAACAGATTGCATCAGTGGGAAATGACATTTTTACCGGGAGCTATGAGGCGAGAAATTTAAACCGTGAGAATTTTATCCTGTATCTGACCAGCGAGGCATACTGTGATTTTGAGGCTGCCGTACAGGAGGCAATGGATGATTTGAATCCGGAGATCCTGGATGCAGTCATGGATGTGACGGAAAATACACCGGATGGAGACGAGATTACAGAAAAGTACTGGGATACCAAGCGTACACTCTTAAAAGAGTTTTTAGAGCAGCTTTACGACGAAGTGATCTCAACATGGAGATAGATGTATGATTTATGACGATGGAATTGGCTATTGAAAGGTGCAATCTGTTGTCAGATGATCTGATGCGATATGTGGATATTGTGTAAGAATGGAGGATTAAGATGGCAAGCTGTGATAGCTGTGTATACAATGTATACGATGAAGATGACGAGGAATATTACTGCGAAGTGGACATGGATGAGGATGATGCTGCGCGGCTGATGCAGGGACATTATAAGGAGTGTCCGTATTATCAGTTGGATGATGAGTATGCGGTGGTAAGACATCAGATGTGATGATTTTATGGATGAAAAAATGAATGGAGGGTTTTATGAATTTTGGAAATATGAAAAAGAGAAAAGGATTGCTGGCAGTATTGTTGTGCATAACGTTAGCGGAAACATCTTTTCTGGCTGGGTGTGGAAATAATAAGCCGGTTGAAAATGAAGCGGCTGCCCAGGTGTCTGCCGAGGAGAAAAATGTTACAGAAACGGAGTCGCAGAGAGAACAGACAATAACAGAACAGATTGAGACGGAACAGATTGAAACGGAACGGATTGAAACGGAAACGGATCAAAAGATACAGGGCACAGAATCTGTGGAGCCTGAAGAAACAGAGGCAACAGAAGAAACAGTGGAAACAGAGGAGATTAAAAAAGAAACAGAAACAGAACAGATGAAAGAAGAAGTGCAGCCGGCAGAACAGGAGACCCAGCAGGTGGAGCAGGAAACAGCGCAGACAAGCACATCGGGTAAACTGGTTGTGATCGATGCCGGACATCAGGCGAGAGGAAATAGTGAAAAAGAACCGATCGGACCGGGGGCATCGGAGACAAAGGCGAAGGTAGCAGGCGGCACGGCAGGCGTGGCAAGCGGACTTGCAGAATATCAGCTCACACTTCAGGTGTCGCTTAAGCTGGAACAGGAATTGACCGCACGGGGATATCAGGTGCTGATGATCAGAACGACCAATGATGTTAATATCAGCAACTCTGAGCGTGCAGCAGTTGCAAATGACAATCATGCAGCAGCATTTATCCGGATTCATGCAAATGGAAGTACAGATTCTGGTGTGACAGGTGCGATGACGATCTGCCCTACGGCAGCTAATCCATATTGTTCTAATATTTATCAGAATTCAAGGAAACTTTCTGATTGCATTTTAAATTCCATGTGTGCGGCAACCGGTGCAAGAAGTGAGGGAGTCTGGGAGACAGATACGATGAGCGGTATCAACTGGTGCCAGGTTCCGGTCACAATTGTTGAGATGGGTTACATGACGAATGCAGATGAAGATCTTAAAATGGCATCGGATGATTACCAGCAGAAGATCGCAGCGGGAATCGCCAATGGGGTGGATGCTTACTTTGGAAAATAGAAAACAGAATACACGTTCCACGAACATTTTTTTTTAGGAATAAAAAAGCTGACTGCCGGAAACCGGCAAGTCAGCTTTTTATGTTTGAAATTTATTTTGTGCTGTTCTTTACAGCAGCCTCAATAAATCCTTTGAATAATGGATGTGGACGGTTTGGTCTGGATTTGAACTCAGGATGAGCCTGTGTTGCAAGGAACCATGGGTGATCCGGGATCTCGATCATCTCAACGATTCTTCCGTCTGGGGAGGTGCCGCAGAGTTTCATGCCGCCCTCAGTGAGTGCTGCGCGGAAATCATTGTTGACTTCATAACGATGACGATGTCTCTCATGGATTTCTTCAGAACCGTAAAGCTCGCGAGCCTTGGAACTTGGATCTAAAACACATGGATAAGAGCCAAGTCTTAAGGTACCGCCGATATCTTCCACACCATTCTGATCCGGCATCAGAGCGATGACAGGATGAGTGGTGTTCGGGTCAAGCTCCACACTGTGTGCATCATGGAATCCACAGACATGTCTTGCAAATTCAATGATGGCCACCTGCATACCAAGACACAGACCGAGGTATGGAACATTGTTCTCTCTTGCATATTTTGCTGCAGAGATCATACCCTCAACCCCACGGGAACCAAATCCTCCAGGAACGATGATGCCTGCCATATCACCAAGCAGCTCCCCAGCGTTGTCATCATTTAATGTTTCGGAATCAATCCAGTGCAGATCAACGGTAGCACGCTCAGCGATACCGCCGTGCTTTAATGCCTCTACAACGGAGATATATGCGTCATGCAGTGCAATATATTTTCCAACTAAAGCAATTTTTACCTCTTTGTTCGGGTGACGGAGAGAATCTACCATTGCTTCCCAGTCTTTTAAATCTGGTTCCGGGCAGTCTAAATGTAGAGCCTTGCAGGCAACCTTTGCAAGATTTTCTTTTTCCATGGCAAGAGGTGCCTCGTAAAGGTACTCGACATCAAGGTTCTGGAGTACGTTGCCGTTTGGTACGTTACAGAACAGGGCAATTTTGTCTTTTAAGCTCTGATCAAGTTCATGCTCGGAGCGGCAGACGATGATATCCGGCTGGATACCCATTCCCTGAAGTTCTTTGACGCTTGCCTGTGTCGGTTTTGTCTTAAGCTCGCCGGAAGCCTTGATATAAGGAATCAATGTGACATGGATCAGAATCGCATTTTCGTGTCCGACCTCATGCTGGAACTGACGGATGGCCTCTAAGAAAGGCTGGCTTTCAATATCACCAACAGTTCCGCCGACTTCGATGATCGCAATATGCGTCTCATCGGATGTGAAATTGCGGTAAAAACGGCTCTTGATCTCATTGGTAATATGTGGGATAACCTGAACGGTACCTCCGCCAAAATCACCACGGCGCTCTTTCTGGAGCACAGACCAGTATACTTTACCGGTGGTCACATTGGAATTTTTAGTTAAGCTTTCATCAATAAAACGTTCATAATGTCCTAAGTCCAGGTCTGTTTCTGCACCGTCATCGGTAACGAATACTTCACCATGCTGGATCGGGTTCATGGTTCCGGGATCGATATTGATATACGGATCGAATTTCTGCATGGTCACTTTGTATCCACGGGCTTTTAATAATCTTCCAAGAGAAGCAGCCGTGATACCTTTACCAAGACCGGAAACGACACCGCCGGTGACAAAGACATATTTTACAGGCATAGGGTTTTCCTCCTCATAATTATAGTAAATTTAAAAAATATTTCACGTATTTTATAACCCATATAGTATACAACTAAGTTTACGCAAAATCTAGCAAAACTTAAAAAAGATAAAAGTGAATTTAGAAATAATTTAGAAAACACATCAAAAGTTCACGAACTGTGTATTGCTTTTGCGTGTCGTTTTCAATATAATAAAGAAGATATTGACGAATATCAGATAAAATCCAGATGCAGCGGATGCTGCAGATGTTTGGAAAGGATAGATTATGGATAACCAGGGACCAAATAATTACAATAATGGAAATAATAATTATAATAATAACGGCGGTAATGGCGGCGGTGGCAATGGAAATAACGGCGGCAATGGTGGAAAGGACAACCATAACGGACAGCTTATCATGGCATTTGTTCTGGTTTCCCTCATCGTGTTATTTATCATGAGCATGGTATCGAACCGTTTTTCACAGATGAGCACCCAGGAAATTTCTTATTCCGAATTTCTGGAAAAGGTGGAAGCGGGTGAGATCAAATCCGTGGAGATTGGCTCTTATGAGATCGACATCACACCGGTCACAAAAGACAAGAGTCCGTATCAGCCGACTTATTACTGCGGACGAGTGGCAGATGAAGATCTGATTCCGCTTTTAAAAGAAAAAGGGGTAGAAATTTATGGAGTGATCCCGGATAATACTTCCACCTGGATCTACAGTATTTTAAGTTATCTGATCCCTCTGGTACTGATCTGGGTACTGCTTGGATTTTTGATGAAGCGTATGGGCGGCGGCGCCATGGGTGTTGGCAAGAGCAACGCAAAAGTTTATGTGGAAAAACAGACGGGGGTTACATTTAAGGATGTGGCAGGTCAGGATGAGGCAAAAGAATCCTTGCAGGAGGTTGTTGATTTCCTGCATAACCCGAAGAAATATTCTGAGATTGGTGCAAAGCTGCCGAAGGGTGCACTTTTAGTCGGACCTCCTGGTACCGGTAAGACACTGCTTGCAAAAGCAGTTGCAGGTGAGGCAAAGGTTCCGTTCTTCTCACTGGCAGGCTCAGATTTCGTGGAGATGTTTGTCGGTGTCGGAGCTTCCCGTGTGCGTGACCTGTTTAAGGAGGCACAGAAACAGGCACCGTGTATCATCTTTATTGATGAGATCGATGCGATCGGTAAGAGCCGTGATACCCGTTACGGTGGCAATGACGAGCGTGAGCAGACATTAAACCAGTTATTAGCAGAAATGGATGGATTTGATACATCTAAGGGACTTCTGATCTTAGCAGCGACCAACCGTCCGGAGGTACTTGATAAAGCGTTGCTCCGTCCGGGACGTTTTGACCGCCGTATTATCGTAGATAAACCGGATCTGAAGGGACGTTTAGAGACATTAAAGGTTCATTCCAAAGATGTTATGATGGATGAAACGGTAGACCTTGATGCACTTGCGCTTGCAACAGCAGGACTTGTGGGATCTGATCTTGCAAATATGATCAATGAGGCTGCCATCAATGCAGTAAAAAATGGCAGAAAGTTTGTAAACCAGTCCGATTTGTTCGATGCATTCGAGCTTGTTGCAGTCGGTGGAAAAGAAAAGAAAGACCGCATCATGAGTGATAAGGAGCGCAAGATCGTATCTTACCACGAAGTCGGTCATGCGATGGTAACTGCGCTGCAGAAAAATACAGAACCGGTACAGAAGATTACAATCGTACCGCGTACTATGGGTGCACTCGGATACACATTACAGACACCGGAAGAAGAGAAATATTTACAGACGAAGGATGAACTGCTTGCAAAGATCACAACGTATATGGCAGGGCGTGCGGCAGAAATGCTGGTCTTTGGTTCTGCAACCAGCGGTGCAGCCAACGATATCGAGAGTGCGACCTCAATCGCGAGAGCGATGGTCACACAGTACGGTATGTCTGATAAATTTGGCATGATGTGTTTGGCAACGGTTGAAAACCAGTATTTAGATAACCGTGCAGGACTGATCTGCGGTGAGGAGACAGCAGCCCAGATCGATCAGGAAGTGCTTTCCATCATCAATCACAGCTATGATGAAGCATATCATTTGCTTGAGGAAAACAGAGAAGTACTTGACAAAATCTCAGAATACCTCTATGAGCATGAGACAATCACCGGAAAAGAATTTATGAAGATTTTCCGTGAATTAAAAGGAATCCCGGAGCCTGAGAAGGAAGAAAAGAAAACATTTTTTGAACAGGCTGAGGAAGCAAAAAATGCGTTAGAACATGCCAAAACAGAGGAACAGGTGAAAGCAGAAGAGCAGACCGAAACAGAAGGTCAGGCTGGCGTGTCGTTAGAAAAGGGCAATTTTATTGATCAGGTGGTAGACGATCAGACAGCGCCATCCGAAGATCATCAGGAATAAACAAGAATAAACAGAAATATCAGAGCAGGAATGAGGTTTCATGTTTCATATTGCAGAAGAATTAAAAAAACTCCCGGATCAGCCGGGAGTTTATATTATGCATGACAGTCACGATGCAATCATTTATATCGGTAAGGCTGTCAGTTTACGAAAGAGAGTACACCAGTATTTCCAGCCGAGTCATGATGAGGGCATCAAAAAGGCACAGATGGTAAAACAGATTGCACGTTTCGAGTATATTATTACAGATTCGGAATTAGAGGCACTTGTTTTAGAGTGTAACCTGATCAAGGAACACTGCCCGAAATACAATACCATGCTGCGCGATGACAAGACTTATCCGTATATCCGTGTGACGGTCGGCGAGGATTTGCCCAGGGTACTTTTTTCACGTCAGCAGAAAAAGGATAAGTCCAGATATTTTGGACCATATACCAGTGCGGGAGCGGTAAAAGATACGATCGAACTGATCAATAAACTTTACCAGCTTCGCACCTGTAACCGTGTGCTGCCAAGAGACACCGGGAAGGAGCGCCCCTGCTTAAACTACCATATCCATCGGTGTCAGGCACCTTGTCAGGGATACATCAGTAAGGAAGAATACCGGGAAAGAGTCGATGCTGCAGTCGAATTTTTAAATGGAAATTATGCGCCAATCTTAAAGTCTCTGGAAGAAAAAATGAATGAGGCATCTGAAAATCTCGAATTTGAAAAGGCGATTGAATATCGGGAACTTTTAGGCAGTGTGCGTCAGATCGCACAGAAACAGAAGATTACACATACGGACGGTGAGGACAAGGACATTATCGCGCTTGCGTCAGATGACACAGATGCGGTCGTGCAGGTATTTTTCATCCGTGACGGAAAGCTGATCGGCAGGGATCATTTTTATGTCAGAGTCGGGACGGAGGATACCAAAAGCCAGATCTTAACCACATTTTTAAAACAGTTTTATTCGGGAACACCGTTTATTCCAAGGGAAATTATGCTGCCGGAGGAAATCGAGGATCATGAGGTCTTAGCTGAGTGGCTGACGGAAAAACGTGGTGCAAAGGTTTATATCCGTGTTCCACAAAAGGGTATGAAGGAAAAATTAGTGGAGCTGGCAGCACAGAACGCCTCCCTGGTTCTTTCCAAGGACAAGGAAAGGATTGCCAGAGAGGAAAGCCGCACCACCGGTGCCGTGAAAGAAATTGCGGATCTGCTGGGACTGCCCGGTATCGTGCGTATGGAAGCCTTCGATATCAGTAACATCAGCGGCTTTGCCAATGTAGGCTCCATGGTGGTGTTTGAAAAAGGAAAACCCAAGCGCAGCGATTACCGGAAGTTCCGCATCCAGTCCGTAGCGGGACCGGATGATTACGCCTGCATGCGGGAGGTGCTGACAAGACGGTTTCGCCACGGTATGGAAGAACAGAGCAAGCTAAAGGAGCAGGAACTGGACAATTCACTGGGAAGCTTTACCCGGTTCCCGGATGTACTGATGATGGACGGCGGCAGGGGTCAGGTTAACATAGCCCTCTCGGTGCTTAAGGAGCTTAACATCCATATTCCGGTCTGCGGCATGGTTAAAGATGACAACCACCGAACCAGAGGACTTTATTACAACAATGTGGAGCTGCCCATTGACTCTCATTCCGAGGGCTTTAAGCTGATTACCCGTATTCAGGACGAAGCCCACCGGTTTGCCATCGAATATCACCGGTCTTTGCGTTCCAAGAGTCAGGTAAAGTCGGTATTGGATGAAATTCCGGGCGTTGGACCCGCCAGAAGAAAGGCTCTGATGCGGCATTTCAAGTCCATAGAGGATGTGAAGAACGCCACCGTGGAGGAGCTTTGCCGGGTGCCGGAAATTCCGGTGAATGTGGCGGAGCAGATAGCGGGCTTTTTTGCCGCCATGGAAAAGAAAAGGTAACGGCACTGTGCGGCATTTTTGCGGCTATGCAAAAGAAGCCGCATGTGCTAAAATAAAACCGTCTATGAACAGCAAACGTCATAAAAGGACGGAATGATAAAAAGCGAGGTATGGGTATGGCAAGCGTAAAAATGGAAAAGGTTGTGGAAAAGTTTAAGCTGGAAAATCTGACTCCGGACATTGACATCAAGAGCATCAAGATCAGCATGCCGGATGTAAACAGACCGGCATTGCAGATGGCAGGTTATTTCGAGCATTTCGACTCTTCCCGTCTGCAGGTTATCGGTTTTGTGGAATATACTTATATGGAAGGTATCAGCGAAGAACAGAAGAGGG
>ERZ779865.1838-NODE-1838-length-14620-cov-3.949949_pt1 | contig 14620 bp, 13 predicted proteins | sample MGYA00433088_ERZ779865 | MGnify/ENA primary metagenome ERZ779865 (study PRJEB29588, sample SAMEA2151703) | human gut metagenome | biome: human gut; feature: human-associated habitat; material: faeces | place: Denmark | collected 2008/2010 ... | reverse complement strand
TCTCGACCACGCGGCCTGCGATGTGCAGGCGGTTCAGGTCTTCGCCCTTGATGACCAGCTCCTTGTAAGCCGGGTTGAAGGGCTGCAGCACGACGCAGTTGCCCCGCTGCAGATACCGCTTGAGGGTGCCTTCGCCCTCGTCGCCGTAGATCAGGACGCCCAGGTCGCCGTTTTCCAGCGTATCCTGCCGGTGCACCAGAGCCAGATCGCCATCGTGGATGCGGGGCTCCATACTGTCGCCGCGCACCACAAGATAGAAGTAGCTGGAGGGGTCTTTGACGCGGGCATATTCTTTGCCGTAGTCCTCCTCATAGGCCAGCGCACCGTAACCGGCCTTGACCGTGCCGATGACCGGGATCAGGCTGTACACATAGCTGCCGAAGAAGCGCTCCTCGGTCTGGCCCTCGCTGGCGGGATCGAACAGGCCCAGCAGGTAGTCTGCGGTGGTATCCAGGATCTCGGCAAGCTTGGCCACCGTGGCAGGGTCCGGGGAGCTTTTCCCGCTCTCCCATTTGCCCACTGCCTGCTGGGTAACGCCCAAAAGTGACGCAAGTTCCGCCTGGCTCATATGCTTTTGCTTGCGGCATTGCCGTAACAGCTCCGGAAACGACATCGTTCAACACTCCTCTGTTCTCGTCCGTCGGGTTTGTTTCTTGCTGTTTTTATTATACAACAAAAGGCTGTGCAAGTAAAGAGAAAGTTTTGTTTTGGCTCGAAAAAAAGTTGTCGCAAAATCATTTTTGGTCTGCATCGTGGAGAAATTTTTAATTTGGGGTTGACAGCAGGCTGGAAATCTGGTAAATTAAATAGGCATTCGGTACGGCGTGTGCGGGTGCCCACGAGGAGAGATGTCCGAGTGGTTTAAGGAAGCAGTCTTGAAAACTGCCGTACGGCAACGTACCGTGGGTTCGAATCCCACTCTCTCCGCCATTTTTTATTGAATAAGTGTAATGCACTTTGCTCTGGAGTAGTACTCAAGAGGCCGAAGAGGCGCCCCTGCTAAGGGCGTAGGTCGTCTAAACAACGGCGCGAGGGTTCAAATCCCTCCTACTCCGCCAAGAAAAAGCTCGATGATCCTTTGAGTTCATCGGGCTTTTTCCATTGTCGGGCACAAAAAAGCAGCCGCTCCGGGGCTTCCGGGGCGGCTGTATTTTCATGCCAGGAGCAGATTCGTCACCAGCGCCAGCAGCGTCAGATGCACAGGATAGAACCCGTAGAATGCCCATTTGGCCCACTGCGGGCAGCGGCCGCGCTCACCGTTGTAGAACCAGAGCAGCACGAACGCCAGCGGGGCCGTGATCTCAAACAGCATCATCCCCGCGCCGATGATGCACTGATACCTCCGGTCGTTCCGGGTCAGGTACAGCGCCACGATGAGCGCGACGCCAATGGCCCCATAGTCTGTCCCCGCCAGCTGGGCCACCACTGCGCAGGCCAGCGCTGCGAGACGGCCTGTCCAGGCCGCATTGCCGTCGGCATCCTCGGATTTTTGCAGCAGCGCCATGGCCAGCACACCCAGCGCCAGCGTCCAGTACACGTTCTGATTGCCCCAATGGAACGGCGTCTTGAAGAAAGCCATGTCAAAGGGTACCTCGCTGAGAAGCCCAAACAGGAACAGCCGCCCGATGTATTTTTTCACGTCGTGGGTGTGGAGGAAGCCTTCCACGAGCAGGAAGCAGAAGATGGGAAAGGCCAGCCGCCCGATGAGCCGCAGCACCCGATCCAGTTGCAGGATCTGCGGTGGCGTCCGGTATGCGACCCCATAGGTCGCCTCGATGCAGGAGGCCCCGATGTGGTCGATGAGCATGGTGATGCAGGCAGCGAGCTTGAGCGCCGTTCCGCTCAGGCCCGGCCGGGTCTGTGTCTGAAGTGTTTCCATTCAATTTCCCTCATTTCGATCGTTTGCACCGTGTCTTTTTTCGTTCTTTTGTTTTATACGATCTCTCTGCTCCAAATCCTGCATCCGATTTGACAAAATCCGCCTGCCGTGCCCAGAAATCGGCCCGAAAATGCTTGACAGAACGAGCCTGGAATAGTACAATCAAGAAGATAATTGAACTATCTCAAATCAAAGATGAAAAAGATTCACAGAGAATGAAGCGTCTCCGAACGAGAAAACGGAAGGAGGCATGGGATATGACGCTGTTTTCCTATGAAATTTTTGACGCAGTCGCGCGGCAGGGCAGCTTTAACAAGGCGGCTCAGCAGCTGCATCTGACCCCCTCGGCCATCAGCCACGCCATCGCCGTGATGGAGGCTGAGCTGGGCTTTACCTTATTCAACCGCGGCAAGAACGGCGTCACCATGACCAGCTACGGTGCCTCGCTCTATCCGTCCATCCGGGCCGTCCTGAACAGCGACGAGGCCCTGCAGCAGAGCATCGCACGGCTGAACGGCCTGGAGAAGGGCAAAGTGAAGCTGGGCGCTTTCAACTCCGTCTGTGCCGGGCTGCTGCCCGACATCCTCAAGGGCTTCATGGCCCAGTTCCCGCAGATCGAGGTCGAGGTCTATCAGGGCACCTACGACGACGTGAAGGAGTGGCTGCGCACCGGGCAGGTAGACATGGCCTTCCTCTCCAACAACTGCCGGGAGGAGTTCACCCTCACTGAGCTGTTCCGTGAGCCGCTGCTCTGCATCACCCCCATGGACTGGCCCGAGCCGCCCAACGGCGTGATGACTCCCGCCCTGATGAACGGGCAGAACTTTGTGGTGCAGTGGGATGCCACCGACGCGGAGATGCGTCAGTTCCTCAAGAAATATTCCATCGCCACCGAGCGCCGCTGCCACGTCATCGACGACCAGTCCAACATCGCGATGGTGGAAGCCGGTCTGGGCATCTCCATCATGCCCCGGATGCTGCTGCGCAGAACATAAGTGCAAGGCAAATCGTAAGCCCGAAAACAAACGTTAAGAATTTTGACGGATTCTTTCCGGTGTGTGTCATAACAATCTTACTCCTTTCGATGATGTATCTTCCGCATACAATATTTGCCCGTTATCGCAAACACGATTGACTTTCGCGCGCATGTGTGATATACTGTGTATACACCAGCGGCGGTTCTGTACACATTTGCAACGTCTGAAGCATCGTCAGTATACCAAAAACACCATAAAAATTCCCCCACCCAAACCCGAAAAAGGTGGGGGAAACCGAAAAAAACTCAAAAAAATCGGAAAGTCGGGTGGGCAATCGCTCACGAAACCGAGAACGGAAGACGGATATGAAATGTAAAGTCAGAAAATTGATTTCGTTGTTTCTCGTCCTTGCGATGACGCTTGCAACGCCCTTTGCGCTTTTGGCATGCAGGAAAAACAACTCCTTGCTGGATCCCAAAAAACCGACAACCCTTACGATGTGGCACGTTTACGGCGAGCAAGCCAATTCGCCCATGAACGACTTCATCGGGCAATTCAACGCAACCGTCGGCAAAGAAAAAGGAATTGTTATAAACGTTACGCTGATGTCAAACGCCTCGCAGATCGGCAAAAAGCTGAAAGACGCGCAAACAGACAAAGCGGGCTCCAAGGAAATGCCCGATCTGTTCTTTTGCCATGCCAGCGACGCAAAAACGCTCGGAACGGACAATCTTTTGAATTGGAACGACTGTTTTTCCCCAAGCGAGAGGAACGCTTTCGTTCCCGATTTTCTGGATGACGGAACGGTTGACGGTAACCTTTGCGTTTTCCCCGTGTCAAAATCAACTTATCTGCTGTTTGTCGCCGGCGGCGTTTTTGACAGATTCGCCGCTGACAAAAACGTTTCGCTGTCCGACCTCGGAACCTGGAAAGGGTTTTTCTCCGTTGCCGAAAAATACTATGAGTGGTCGGGCGGCAAACCGTTCTGCGCGATAGATTACCTGATCAGGCTTGCAGAACTGTGCGCCATATCCGACGGAGAGAATATTTCTTATCAAAACGGCTGGTACGATGAACCCGACTCTGCGGTGATATCTGCATACGAGATGTTTGCCACCTCCATCGCCAAAGGGCATATCGTTGTATCCGATATGTATTCCAACACGCAGGTGATGACGGGGCAGACCTGCGCGGGTATCGGTTCCTCGGCGTCCGTCCTCTATTACAACGATGAAATCACCTACCCCGACAACACGTCGGAGGCGATGAATCTGAAAGTTTTGCCCATGCCGCAGCAAACCGGCAAACAAAAAGTCGCCACGCAGTCGGGCGTCGGTCTTTGCGCTTATAAAACGACAGACGTCAAAGCCGAGGCGGCAACCGTTTTCGCCAAATGGTTTACCGAAGAGCAACGCAATATGGACTTTGTTCTTTCCACGGGTTATATGCCCGTAAGAACGGGGGCTTTTGACAAAATCGGCGAAAAATCTTTTCAGTCGGAAGCGTACAAAAACCTTTATAAGGCTCTGACCACAACCGTTGAGACCTGCTCTTTCAAAAAAGAACCGAATTTCGAGGGTTATTACACCAAAGTGTACGCTTTGTATGAAAAAATCCGTAATATCCAAAAAACGCTGGAAGACAGATACAGAAAAGGCGAAACCTGCGAGCAGATCGTTGCGGAACTGAGAGCCGCGCTGACTTCCGCCGGCTGACAAAACATAGCGGAGCAACCGGATATGAAGCTCATAGATTTCAAAAAAAAGAAAACGTCCATGCATCGTAAGCTCCTGTTATATATGCTTACGCTTGTTCTTGTTGTCGTGATGTTTATCACGGTCGGTTTGTTTTTCGTCGGGCAGTTTTCCACAACGACGGAAAAATATTCCACCAATCTGGCTTTTCAAAGCGAGTTTTATTCCGGGCAAATCGAAAAATACTTTGACGATCTTTCGATGATGAACGAGATGCTCGCATCCGATTCTGCGGCGATTATCGACAGGTATCTGACCGAAAACGGAATTCATATCAACGGGCTCAACGATTCTCAGTTATATACGGAGGGTGTGCAGAAAGCGCTTTTTCCGAAACTCAAAGAGGAGTTGCTGAAAGCGGACGCCTCCGGCGCGTTTATCATACTTAACGCCACCGTGAACACGGGCGAAGCCGACGCGAAAAAATCCAGGTCCGGATTATACTTTCAGCGCAGCACGCTTGACCGCACGGATGAAACGCTGCTGCTGTTCCGGGGCGGCGCGGAGCTCGGGAGAGAAAACGGCGTTATGCCGCATCGTAAATGGCGATTGGAATTCAGAATCGATTGCGTGCCGCAAGCGGAAAGTTTCTTCAACGAAACCGTTGCCAAAGGAAAAAAATCGGTGCTGACCGATATTTTCCCTTTGACGGGAACAAGCGAAGAGGCGATGGCGTTCCTGACCCCGCTGTTCGGTGCAGACGGCTCGTATTACGGCGTTTGCGGGTTTGAAATCTCGAAAAATTACTTTAAGGATTTCTTTGCTCAACCCACAAGATTGGAGCAACTGACCTGCACGTTTTCCAAAACGACGGAAGACGGCAAAATCGACTGTGAAAACATCTTTTGGGCAGGCGTGCTCGGCGGCTATTCTTTGAAACCGAGCGGCACGCTCGTCCCCAAAGAAATCAACAACTCGCTTACCGGGTTCTTCGGCGAAAACACTTTCGTTGCCGCTAAAAAAGAGGTTACCGTCTGCGATACTTCCTATACGCTTGCCGTGATGCAACCGAAAAGCGAATTCGACAAAACCGTAGCCGTCAATGTGACAAGAATCGTATTGGTATGCTTTTTACTTGTGTTTTCCGCCGTGGTGCTTTGCGTCATTTTTTCGCGGAAGTTCGTTTCCCCCGTGATAAAAAGCCTTGAAAAAATACGTATGCAGGAGCATGCCGAAACAAAATCGGATATTATCGAAATTGACGACCTGTTCGTCTATCTTGCCGATCAGGACAGGCTTCGCGATCTCGAAACGGAAAACCTGAAACGCCGAAACGAAGAGCTTGCCATCGTCACCGAAAATCAGACCAACGAAATCGACAAGCGGCAAACGGAAATCGAGCGGCTGGCTTATTCCCGCAAAAACGAGATTGATCCGGATAACTACGAGGCGTTCAAAATCGGGTTAAAAGAGCTTACCAAAACAGAAAAAACCGTTTTTAACCTCTATCTGCAAGGCAAAACCGCAAAAGAAATCGCCGACATTCTTCACGTCCGCGAAAGCACGCTCAAATTCCACAACCACAATATTCTGGAAAAACTCGGCGTGTCTTCGCGCAAACAAATGCTGCGCTACGCAACGCTGCTGAAACAGGAAAGTCAAAACGGATGACATCACGACTTTGCCGTCGGTTTTGCAAAACGCTGCGTCCTTTATCAAAAAACGATGAACCGCCCCGATTATATCGTTTATACCGGGTGTCCTCCCAAAATTGACGCAGAGCCGGAGGATCGCCTTTCAGAATCAGAGCCGCCCGCATTTGACTGCGGACGGCTCGTTGTGATTTGTTTCTCTTATTTCTTTTTGGTGAACAGTGCTTTGATTGCTGCGATTTCAGAAAGCTAAATATATATCGTATACGCTCGCCGAGAATACAATTCGCATAATATATGTGTTAAATTGTATGTTTTAGGAGGGAATTAAAACAAAGTCGTCAGTTCAAGTCCTGTTTTTTGAAAAACAGGTCAAAATGCAGCTCCTGAATTCAAAGATTTCGCTCCACTCCGAAAGCACAATATACAGACAACAAAAAAGCACAAGACCAACTAAATCTTGTGCTTTTTGTGTTTTGTAGCTTTTTCGTACTACAAAGATGCGTGTGTACGACAAAATCTCGTTTTTCGGGCGATTTTCGGGAGTGTGTTGGACGATAAGTACTTTTTTGCGATTGTTATGAAGAGTGTGGTGGATGATAAGCATTGGTTGCTCTGATTAATTTACAAATTCCAAAACGGTTTCATCTTCATTTATGCGGTACACAAACGGAGAATAGGGTTTTGCTATCTTTGTCCAAAGTTCTTTTGCTCCCACATTTTTCTCGTTGTATTTTATTTCCCATTTGCCATGATAGATTGATAAAATCAAATTAACTGCATCGATTGCATAATGATTTCTTCGGTAGGAAGGAAAAATCGTAAACTCTGCTATCGTATAATCCGGATGATGTCCGATAGCGGAGTATGTATTCAACATAACAAAACCGACCATAATTTCATCATCGTAAATGAAAAAGGCTTTTCTCTCCGCATCGGTAAAATACGCATCAAAATATCCGTAATGATAATTTCCTTGTTCGTCCATGTTGTCAGGATAGTACTTTGTCATCTCATACAAATATTTTTGATTTATATTCCATAAAAGTTTGCGTTCTTCCGCTTTAACTTCTTGTAATCTGATCATCTTTATTCCATCGCGTTATTCAAATTTGTCTTTGGTATAATTTTAGCATGTTATGTGGCGTTTTGCAATCATTCACACAGATGCAAAAAAATAATGGTCTATAAGAAAAGACTTATAGACCATCACACTTGGCTTTCACATACGAAATAGCTACAAGGCTATCTCATTAAAATACACTCGATTTAACCCCTTCTCCTAACGACTATAATTATTATAGCACTTTTTATGATAAAAGTCAATAGAAAAATGCTTCCGATGACGTGCTTTTATTATTTATAGAAAGAAGTCCGAAACAGATGTTTCAGACTTCCCCTCTTTTAGATGTTTTCTTGTATTTGCATTCCGCCTTTCAGAACGATGATAATCGAATTGTCTTTCATAACTCGGATATACTCAACAAGGCGACGAATAGTCACATCGTTATATTCCGAAAAATCAAGACTGTCGGCTGACAGGCATTGCTTTATATTTTCTATTTCTTCATTTACTTTTTTGTTTGAATCAATCCGCCCTTTTATAATTTCAAGTTGCTCTCTTAAAACAACCATTTGAGAACTCAACGACTTCATTTCTTCCTGAAACCGCTTTCCGTCACCCGTCGAACTTGCGGCAAGTTCCATCGTTTCGTCCATTATTCCGCTTAACGTTTTTAATTGCTTTTCGATGGCATACATTTCAAGAGTGTCATCTTCTCCCGTTACCGCATAAGCAAGGTTAGACAATATTAAATTCAGAACGTCTTGTTTATCCGAAATCGCTTTACTGATACCTCGAACGATAGTTTTTTTCAACGTTTCGTCATCGACGGTGATAGAATCGGAACAAAATTCCGTTCCGTGTTCCAACCGACTTAAACAACGCCAAACTCTTTTATTCTCTCCGTTTCGACTATATGTTTTTCGTCTGTATGGGCTACCGCATTCACCGCAGACAAGTATATCTGTCAAAGCAAATTTACCGCTATACTTCCCTTGTTCCGTAATTCCCGAATCAGTCTTTTTTCTAACGCTTCCGCGCCGAGCCATTTCCATCTGCGCCATTTTGAACGTCGCGTGAGTAATAATCGCCGGGTGATTGTCCCTTATTAGGTACTTCGGCATTTCGCCACGGTTTTTCTTTACTTTTTTCGTAATGCAATTTTCCGTAAACGTTTTTTGCATAAGCAAATCGCCGCAATATCTTTCATTTGTCAAAATGGCTTGAATAATACACTTGTTCCATACGTTTTTTCCTGTCTTTGTCAATACGCCCTCGCCTTCAAGATATGATTTTATCTGATCAAGACTTTTGCCGTCGAGATACATATTGAAAATTGCCCGAACATACTGCGCTTCCTCTTCAACGATTTCGGGATTGCCGTCATCGCCCTTTCGATAACCGAGCAGATTATATCGGAACTTAAATGTCCCCGACTGCATACGTTGACGAATACCCCACCGCACGTTTGCGCTGATATTCTCGCTTTCCGCTTGGGCAAGGACACTATATAAACCTAACGCCATTTCGTTTTCGGTTTTAAGAGAATCAAGGGCTTGTTCTTCAAAATATACGCCTATTCCTTTTGCTTTCAGTCGTCTTACATAATTCAAACTGTCAACGGTATTTCTCGCAAAACGAGCAACGGACTTTGTAAGGATAAGGTCGATTTTCCCTTTTTCGCAATCGCGCATCATACGCATAAAATTTGTTCGTTTTTTAGCCATTACACCCGTAATGCCTTCGTCTGCGTAAATGTCAACGAATCTCCACCGGGGATTTTTTGCTATTGCGTCGGTATAATACGCAACCTGCGCTTTGTAACTTTCAAGCTGATCTTCGCTATCCGTGCTGACTCGGCAATAGGCGGCAACTCGCAACAAACTATTCTCGTCATTCTGCTTGGCAAGAATCGGATTGGCATCGATCTTCGTTACAACTCTTCTCGCTTGTGCCTGCATCGTTTACCTCCCTATTACTTATTTTCGCACCGTTAATCATTGCTACGGTTACAGTACCGTCTTTTTCTACTATGATTTTCGATACGACATCGGATATATAATCAATATCGTATTTTTTGTTCTTTGTCAGTTGTAAAATCCTATTTGTATAAGACGCTCCCTTGTTTTCGCGGCAAGCCTGAAATTTCAGACTCGCACATTCCAAAATCAATTTCTTTCCCGCCTTAAAACTCGGACTTGGCGAAGCCGTCAATCGAGCTATTTCGTTTGAATATCGCATTATCTCTTGCGTTCTCTTATATGTACAGGTTTCATCTGCCGTCAATACCGTCGGATCGCAGGATATTTTTTCGCCCGCTTTTTCAACCGCCGTGTAGATGACGCTATCGTCGATATACTTATCACATTTACAGCCGTTTTGACAATACCACTTTTCTCTTGTTCTCCACTTCGTTCTTCTATGTAACAGCCTGCCGCATTGACCGCAAAAAACATATTTTTTTAATTCCTCCGTTTCCCGCGGTAGCGATGTTTTTCTATTTGCCTTTCTTCCCTTTATGGCATTTGCCGCTTCGTACTGCTCAAAAGAGATAATTTCAGGATACCCGTCCTCTCCGATATATTTCTTATTTTCAATGATACGGAATACCATATTCTTATTCCAACAGCACTTTCCGTTAAAAAAGTCAATGCCTTTAATGGTCAATTCGTCCGCAATTTCTTTTAGAATTTTTCCGTTTATATAGTCCGTAAAAATGCCTTTTACGATTTCGGCTTCCGACTCCACAACAATCAGTTTCCCGTCTTTATAGCCATATCCGAAACTAATCATTCTGTTCATCGTTCTCACCTCCTACATAAACTTTCAATTCTAAATCTCCCTTGATTACGAAACTTAACGCACCGTCTTCTTCCGCATAAATCAGCTTTACGATTTCTCTGAACAGTACGGTATCCATTTCATCAAGATAATCGGGGCTTTCTTCTATAATTTTTCTTAACTGCCGAAGTTGCTCTATACACGTTTCCTCATCGTCATCGTTGATGATTTTCATACGCCGACTTCTGAGTTCTGTTATCTGACCTTTAATACTATCGGCTTTTTCGTGATACGTTACCTCGTCTATCACTCCGTTTGCAAGCATTTGTCCGTAAAGGTTATTCTGTCTGCCAAACATTGCAATTTTCTCGTCTATTTCCGCGATAACGTTATTCCCGCAATTTGCTTTCACTTTAAGCGTTTGCAACTGCGAAATCGTTTCATCAAGCAGAACCCGCTTGTTTTGTTTCAGAATGTTATAAACCTTTATGAATGAACGGTATAACTCTGTATCCGTGTAACTACGAGAACTACACTCGCCGCCGATCATTCCTTTTCGTGAACAAGCCCAAACGTAACCGTTCTGAATTTGCTTTACCCGATACGACCAACCGCAATGGCGGCACATAATCTTACGGTAAAACAGTTTCTTTTCGTTCCGATACTTTTTATAGTGCTTTTCTTCACGCTCTCGCATTAGGTTTTTTACCGCTACAAAATCTTCTTTTGAAACGATTGCTTCCTGCGTTCCCTCACAGTAATACTTCGGCAATTCCCCACGGTTCAAACGATTCCGTAGTGGCAATACCGCCGGGGTAAAACTCTTTTGCCACATCGTATCTCCGATATACTTTTCATTCGTGAGAATATATTTTATTCCTTGTCTGTTCCATACTCTTTTGTCCCCGTCCGTATCACGTATTGTTTTTGCAATAACGTTTACGCCATACCCTTGCAAGTAAAGCGCGAAGATTTTTCTGACGACTTCTGCTTCTTCGGGGACAACGGTATACTCCCCGTCTACCAACCTGTATCCGAAAGGTGCGCTTGTTGCGACATAAGTTCCGTCCTCCATTTTCATACGGATAGACGTTGACATTCGTTTCGACGCCGACGTTGCTTCGCTCTGCGCAAACGCACTTTTTATATACAACATCATTTCGGAATTCATCGTTTCCGTATCAATATGGTCGTTTTCAAATAATACGCTTACACCGCACGATTGCATAGTTCGTATGGTTTCGATACATTCGAGCGAATTTCTTGCAAAACGGGTAACGCTTTTCACAAGCACACGGTCTATCTTTTTATGCTTGCAATCTCTGATAAGCCGTTTCATTTCATCGCGTTTTGTTAATTCCGTTCCCGTAATACCTTCATCTGCGTAAATATCCACAAGCACCATTTTATCGTTGCCGCGAACGAAATCTCTGTAATAACGCATTTGCGCGAAAAACGAATTGAGTTGATCGTCTTTATCGGTACTGACTCTGCAATATGCCGCCACTCTGATTTTTTCTGTTTTTTCGCCTGTTATGGTTGCTTTTATAACTTGCACTTCTTTGACGGCAGTATTCATAGCCACACCTCCTTAATTATAGTTTATAAACTCCGTTGGAACACACCCCATCGCTTCGGCATTCTTTCTATTCAATCTTTCAAGTATTTTTACGTCAACACCTTTCAGATACAGTCGCCTTAAAACGGCAACCGATGCCAAATAGATGATTTCGTTTTTGTTTTTTTCTTCTACGCTAACCGTATTTCCCTCCTTTCCGGTAAAGCGCAGATAGATTATTTAGTTTTTGAAAGGCATAGCCACCGACGCTTCACCAATATCAATTGATCGTTGTTCGTGTCTATGCCTTTCGCATACACAATTAAGTTTTAGATTCCGTTTCCTTTTCGTACTCGGCTTTCAAAGATTCGTATCCTCTGAAAATCAACTGCACTTTCGTGATATGGTGCTTCGCCAAAAAACCGTTGATTTCTTCATATAAATCGCGCGGAATCATCGTTCCGAAATTGCCGCTTGCCTGCTTACGCTTATCCTTGTTGCGTTCCTCGTAGCTTCTTCTTGCCACTCTGCGCGGTGTCGTTTCTTTCTTTTCCATAATAGACCTCCGTTTTAGCCTTGCGACGTGATTGCGCAAATCAACGCGCCGATGATGTTCATTACGAAATGCCCTATAATAAGCGCACCCGCTAATGCAAATCTGCCGACTGTTCCTACGATTTTTAATGCTTTCATATTGACACCTCCGTTATTTTACATAAACGATTTCATTTAAGATTTCTTCTTCGATAAGCCGTTGCATTTCCGTTTCCATTTTCAGATTTTTCATAAAATCATCCGATTTTTTGAAACGCTCTTCTTTCGAGAATTTTTCGTACATTGTTTCGTACATTTCGTCGGCGGCTTTATCTACGCCGTGCAGGTATTCGGGAAGATTCGCAATCGTCCAATCGATTCCTTTATCCTCCAAATACTGTTTAGCAAGCGTTCCGTACTTGCCGTAAACGTGCTTTTCGGGTTTAACAGCCTTTTGATAAACCTTGATTTCCGCTACGGTCAACCCCTCGCCCGCTTCCGCTTTTCGCATTACTTTTGCTTTGTTCATAAGTTCCACCTCCGATTTTCTTTCGTCGTATCAATACGATAGCATACGATCCCGCATTTGTCAAGCTGTTTTCGCAAGAAAAAACAGAAAAATTTTTACGGCTCGAATGTAAAAGTTTGTTTTCTTTATTTTTCGATTTTAATTAAATGTCATTTTGCCCTCCTTTCCGAGGTCTGCCCTAAAATGAAGGGCAAACCTCATCTGCTGTTATAATAATTGTTTTTCGCCGCGGCTTCGCGCTCTTCTTTCTCTTTTTCTTCCTTCATTTCGCGTTCTATCTCCTGCAAACGGTTTGAATAGGCTTGCGTTTCGGGTATAAACAAATCGAAAACCGAACCGAAAAAGTTAGAAAGTTCCCTGCCGATTTTATTCTCGGACACAGCGATATGGCGTTTAATCGACTTATCGTTGGCTTTTCTCTTTTTCGTCCGATTATACTTATAAGTGTTTTCTTGTATGTACTTCACCTTTTTAAGAACGATGTTCCCGAGTCGCCTACGATAATCCCATTCCAGCCTGTCTATCGTCCGGATGTGTTTCAGCCCGAAAAATTCGGAAGCGTTCGTCATTTCCTCTTTGAAAACACCGTCGTCTTTCATTCTTTTAGCGTAATACTTCCCCATAATGCTTTTCAGCGCGGTTTCTTTTCGCATAAGTTCTGCCCTGAACGCACTGTCGGCGGCGCACACGTCCTCATCCACCATAGCAACCGCTTCCACAATTTCGTCAATCTCCCGACGATACTCAGCCATATCTTTTTTGCCGTACTGAAACGAAGCCGTCGGCGGAATTTTTTCCGCAAGTTCTTTCATTTTCTTTGTCGCCACGTCGCGACATAGCGCTTCCGAAAAATCTTTCCGTTTATACAACGCGCTCCGCGCTTCGTCCGAACGTTTTTTCAAATCGTCGTCTATCGTGTAAGAAGTCAGCCGCTCCACCATATTGTCTATGGCTTGTATCGGAACTTTGCCCTTGCTTCGGTATTTATATCCGGCGGCGCGCTTGTTTTTCAGCCACGGGCGCTTTTCGTAAAACTCGAAATGAAAGTGCAGATGAGACGGTCTGTCCAGATGCAAAGCGCATATCAGATCGACTTCGCGCGGATCCAGCCCCATATCGCGAAAGAACTCGTTGAACGTTTTCCGTATCAGCGCGATACACTTTTCGGGCGTATCTATCTTTCCGGAATTTTCTTCGTCGAACGACACGAACCCGCTCCAGATGTTGCCTTTGTTTTCTTTCAGCCGCAGTTCCATGTCTTTTAACTCATTCTTGCTTATCATTCCGTCGCCGTTGAACACGCCCGTGGATTTTTGCAGATAATCGAGCATCGTAAATTTTTTGGATTCGTTCCCCGTCAGTTTTCCCTCGGTCGTCATATACCTAAGATAATTCGTATCGCCCGTAAAATCGTAATACGCACGTTTTCCCGCGTGGGCTTTTATTTCTTTTTCGGTAGATCCTTTTTTCAATTTATACGGCGTATATGCCACGTTGAATATTACCGGCGTTCCGGACAAAATTTTCCTCCTTTTCCCTTGTATTTTTGCTCTCGTAAATGAAAGGCGGCTGTGCCGCTTTCCGTAACACAAAATGCGGCGAAGACTGCATTTTCTTAACCTGCTTCGGTTTTACCGTATTTTGCTCCGTTTTTACTTCACGGTTTGCTCCGTTCTTTTTATCACCAGGCATTATTCATTATCTCCTCTTTATGCATTAAAATCCGATACAGACTGTCGCAATCTTTATAGTCGCTTTTCTCCAGCCCGCAATCCAGTTTCATCCAGTTCACTCCGTCCAGCAAATGCATCCTCGAAGCGTATAAATCGTTTTTTATCTTTGGATTATCCGCCATGAAATCATCGAACGAAACATATTGATTTTTCTTTTCGGTTGCCTTTGAAATCTCTTTATCCGATACCTTTACGCGCGTTGTCGCGCCGCCTTTACTTC
>ERZ779865.1830-NODE-1830-length-14675-cov-3.866142_pt1 | contig 14675 bp, 18 predicted proteins | sample MGYA00433088_ERZ779865 | MGnify/ENA primary metagenome ERZ779865 (study PRJEB29588, sample SAMEA2151703) | human gut metagenome | biome: human gut; feature: human-associated habitat; material: faeces | place: Denmark | collected 2008/2010 ... | reverse complement strand
CCGCTCGATCATCCCGTCGTTTCGGAGGTGATCTCCGAGGAGAGCGGCGAGCAGTTTCTCCTGCTTCACAATGCCGGGGATAACCCGCAGTTCACCACGGTTGCCACGCTGTAACCTTGTCTATCTTTCCATCGAAAGGCTGTTCCTCCACTCCGGGGGAGCGGCCTTTTTATTATGCTATTACGAGTTCAACCAAATCCAATTTCATTTCATCATGCAATTACGCCATTCACAACGCCGGGCAGCCAAGATGCGGTTAGCCCTGCAAGGAGCCTCGGGGTCGGGCAAGACCTATTCGTCGCTCCTTATCGCCCACGGCATGACCTCCGACTGGTCCCGCGTTGCCGTCATTGATTCCGAGAACGGTTCGGCCGATCTCTATGCCCATCTGGGCAATTATCAGGTTCTCACCCTGCCCGACTACTCTCCCGAGACCTACATCGAGGCCATCGGTATTTGTGAACAGGCAGGTGCCGAGGTCATCGTCATCGACAGCATCTCCCATTGCTGGGATTACCTGCTCGATTTCCACGCCAACCTGCAAGGAAACTCCTTTGCCAACTGGGCCAAGGTCACACCCCGTCAGAATGCCTTCATCCAACGCATTCTCAACTCCTCGTGTCACATCATCTGCACCATGCGCTCCAAGCAGGATTATGTCCTCTCGGACAAGAACGGAAAGATGGTGCCCGAGAAGGTGGGCTTGAAGGCCGTGCAGCGCGATAACGTGGACTATGAGTTCACCGCCGTGCTGGACATCGCCATGAACCACAAGGCCACCACCTCCAAAGATCGAACGGGACTCTTTACAGGGCGTCCCGAGTTCACGATAACTCCAGCCGTGGGGCAAGCCATCCTCAAATGGTGCAACATGACGCAGCCCACGCAATCGAATCCTTCCACGCAAAACCTCCACAGCCATGCTTCCAGCCTTTCAGCCTAATCCCGAATTTGCCGTTGGGTTGAATCTTCCCGTGGAGGAGGCAACCATCGTAGAGGAGCGTCCCGTAACTCCGATTGTATCGTTGGGGAGTGTACCGCGTACCCGTCACTTTATCGAGGCCAACACAAAGCCTGTCGATATGGCCCACCTGAAGAACGATTGTGTCGTTCCCGTATTCAGTAAGGACAACGAGGTGACGATCTCCCACCAGAGTTTTATTGAAACGGTATTGGGTGCTGCTCACCGTATGTTTCCCCAGGAGGCCATCGACACGCCCGATATTGTCGTTTCGCATATCATCAAGGGACGGATTCCCGAGGCTATTCACAAACCCGTGAATCAGCTCTTGGAGACGGACAAGACCATCTATTACGAGCGCATGGCCTTCTGCTTTGAGATACCCTCGATTTACGAAGAGGTGGCAGGCAATCGGCTCAATCTCTCGATTGGAGGAGTGAGGGCCTACAACCACGAAAATCTCTATTCGAAAAAGACGGTCGAGAAGTTCAAGGTCTTCATCGGTTTCAAGAACCTTGTCTGCTGCAACCTGTGTGTATCGACCGATGGATTCAAGCGGGAGTTGCGGGTAATGAGCGTGCAGGACTTGTTTGAGGCTTCGTTGCAGTTGTTCCAACAGTACGATGCTGAACGGCACATTCGGCAGATGGCAGCCTTACAGCGGCAAGCACTCAGTGAACACCAGTTTGCCCAGTTGATCGGCAAGGCACGTTTGTATCAATACCTGCCCACCGCCGAGAAACGGCAGCTTCCAGCCATGGAGTTTACCGACTGCCACATCAATGCCGTGGCAAAGGCATACTACACGGACGAGAACTTTTCCAGAGGGGACAATCCCGAGATTGACCTGTGGAGGGTCTACAACCTCTTTACGGGAGCCAACAAGTCCAGCTACATCGACACCTTCCTTGACAGGTCGCTGAATGCAACGGAGCTGATTGCAGGAATCGGTCGTGCCTTGGAGGGAGATTCCGAATACAGTTGGTTTGTGGAGTAACGCTTTACAGAGAAGAATACCCTTGCTGTCTTATGACGGCAGGGGTATTTTCTTACACTCCAAAACAAAGCGTACTAATATATATAGCAAGATGGCTATGTTATTCACAATCTACACATTACGATTTATTGCAAAATCTGCAACATACGGTTCTGGAATTTATGCTGGCGTAAAGTCGAAATCCGTGGTTTTGAGAGTTCTGAAAAGCAAAGTTTCAGGGTTTATGCAGGCGTAAAGTTGAAATTCGTGCAGATCTGCCTAAATTCAGAAGAACAAAGTTCTTTTTCCAGCCGAATTGTTGTTGTCGGAAACCTTTGTTTTGGCGAAATTTGTATCTGCAACATCCCCGAAAAATGAGGGTCGATGCCGTTGCATTTCCAAGATAAGTTTCCTACTTTTGTGGGAGACATATTGAATTACGGAAGTGTAACTTTATTCTCGTGCGACGAACGTAGGAAATTCATAGCACAATAGAGAGAATAGGTAGCATGATTCTCCCGTCATATCCTTCACGGATACGGCGCGGGGTTGTTGCTTATTTTATCTATTGGGTTTCCTACGACCTGTCGCACTAAAATAAGGCTCCAGCCCTGCGCTTCCTTTTTTATTTACAGTCGATTAGGGTTAACCAACATGTTTAGTATATGCCTCAAACAGCTAAGTTACGCCATGCAATTTATCTTTTATTGGGATATTATGGGCCGATGTCAGCACAAGAGATTGCTGATGCCCTGAATAATTCAGAATATACTGTATGGGAATATCATAAAGCGACTGGTACTCTTGTAACAAAGAAAGATGTACAAGCATGTATAAACAACAAGAATCAATATCTGATTATTAAAGGTGGAAATGATTGGTATAACATATAAATTCTAAAATTATGTTTTGTAAAAATTGTGGTGCAGAGATTTCTGATAATGCCGTTGTTTGTATGAAATGCGGTGTCCTTGTCGGAGATGGAGACAAGTATTGTCCTACTTGTGGAGCAGAGCCAGATCCCAAGGCTGTAATTTGTGTCAAATGTGGAAGTGCATTGAAATCGTTTCAAGCTCCAATAAAAAGACAAAAACAGGCAGGTTACAGTAAAAATATCCATACATTTAAAGAGGCTATTGCGATTTGCTTGAGTAAATATGCTGATTTTACGGGGCGTGCATGTCGTGCCGAATATTGGTACTGGGGATTATTAATGTTTTTATCATTTATAGCTTATTGGGGGTTGGCCAATATTTCAATGGGAAATATAATTGCTTATAGCTATGATGAGAAGACATTTGTCACGGTAACAATTATATATTGGATATGGTGTTTGGGAATGTTGTTGCCTTCATTAGCGGTAACCATTCGTAGATTGCATGATATAGGTAAAAGCGGATGGTGGTACTTTATAACGCTAATACCTATAATTGGTGGTATTATTTTGTTGATTTGGATGTGCCAGGATGGCGAGCATAATCCAAACAAATACGGCACAAATCCTAAAAACAATTAAATATGAATAAGATTATTGTATTAGCCATATCTGCTATATCATGGGGATGCATTACGCCAAATCAACCATTAAGTGGAGACTATGAAATAGTCGACGTGGAATGTGAAACATCGTTGCAAGAGAATTTAAGTGATATATGTATCGGAAAGTACATATATAGATCAAGAACAGATGTTCCCAATCTCTATAAAGCCCATTTGATGATGGAATATGCAGGCGACGAATTGAAATGGTTTGATACTCCATATGGATTTATGCCTGACAAATCTGATTATAGATTACAGGCGTCTTATGGGATATCGCAAAAGAGGGGCGAGATAACATTATTTGCCCCCAATCGTGGCCAAACTATTAAATTCAAAGTAAAATATGTTGGAGCGCATGTTGGCTCTAACTTATTAGATATTGGCGATGTAATATTATTGTATAATAATGATAAATACATTTTTAATGAATATCAAAAAGTGGTTAAGGCAGAGTGTGTGATTCGAGATTTTATTTCTGGATGGTTACAATTTGAAAGGAACGATATATTCAGCCTATTGATATCTATAAACTTAAAAAATAGAGACTCTCGTTTTAATACACAAGCATTGGAGTTTAGAAGTTATCCTGCAAGCCCTCAAAACAGATGGATTAAAATGGACACGCCTGTTACTGTATCGAAATCTGCCAATAACAGATATTTTGTATCATACACAACGGTTGATAAGAGAGATAACAATCATCAAATACAATATGATTTTTCTTTTGAATTGTCGCCTGATGAACTGCCTAAATAATCAGTGATAGAGATAAGAACGATGTAATCTCATTTGGCTTGCAAAATTATATGAGAGTTTATAAATAATAATTCTTGATAATACAATGAAAAACTACTTACTCCCCATCTTCACCTTACTGTTTGTGGGGTGTGGGAATCGGATACAGCAAACAAGCAATGATGAAATACTGAATGAAGATTTAAACAGGACAAACACACAATATACATTAGATTCTATATTGCATATATGTACAGAGAAAGCCCAAATATATTATGAAAACTATCATCATCCACTTAATTTAGCAATTGCATATTATGACGATGAGTTTGTTGCTTTCGTAGATACACTGGAAAGAATATATCAACCATACAAAGAACGAATAACGTCAACCATTGTTGAATTGCCTGTGGAAGATGGGGCTTATGATTCTAATTTGTCTTTGGAATTTGCACAAGATACACTTTGGCTAAATGCGTCTGCATTTTTTTTAGAACATAGGGCTATTAGTCGCTATGACATCGGAGTCTGCGATAAATATTATTATGTAAAACTACGACGGTTAATTGATAAATACTATTGTTATCTATTAAAGGCTGCAAATTCGAATGTTCGAACTTCATTGCCTAAAATTCATAAACAATGGTTGGATTTACTTGCAGGAGATATTGAAATGAGTGCTCGGTTAGATAAATACAAATGGATTACACTGCAAAATATCTTTGATATGATGAAACAGCGACTCCTCTTTTATTATCATTGCACTCAATCGAATACAGCAGACGATTATTTATAATGCTGGAAACTAAAATAGGGTGATATATTTTTCACAAAGATTTTACTAACATTGACCATGAAGAACTACATACTGATACTTGTATTATTGATTACAGGATGCGGAAATCGACATTCCCAGCAAGTATCTACCACACAATCTATTGAAATAAGAACAACCGATTCCACAGCAGAGCAAATTGCAGAAGAAACCGATATTGAGACATTACCAGATTCCACGAGCAATGTTTCAAAAGGATTGAATGACATTCGTTTCGGAAACTGGACGGAAAAAGATTGGTTCGACAATGATTATTTCCGTACTTTACGCACATACATTGATGCGTGTTACAAAGGAGAAATTAAAGATGAGGTTTTAGAGCCCTATAAATTTGCGTTAAAGGGGAAATTTGCAATATTTAACGCTGAGCCATTTATTAGTGGTGGCATGTTTATTTATTTCGTTTTTTTAGATGCTCCGAACAAAATTTTTAATGCTTGGATTTATAGTTGCGTAACTGAAGAAAATACCGTTGTAGATTATCAAGTGAGAGCCGTAGATATAAGCGAAGAAGAGGCTGAACTTACGAAAGAGGGGATTTTGTCCATAATAAAGGAGCATCCCGAGAATAAATTATGGTAAGAATTAGTAAATAAGGACCGACCTGTTCTGAGGGGCTTCATATAGCCCCTTTGAATAAATTGGTTCGATACCCACAGATAGATAAGATAATGAAAAACAACTTGATAATCCCATTCGCCTTGCTGTTTATTGCATGTGACACTCCCCGTCCGCAACAGACCTATGATGAAATGCTGAACGATGTCATACAGAATTTCAATGTAGGAACAGTCGGAGGAGACAGTGTACTGAATGTCTTTGTGCAAAAAGCCCAAGCAGATTCTATTGCTCGGAAATATTCCAATCCAGCAATGAAAGAGGAAATGATGTTTGACCTGATTTCCGAATATTTGCAGGCTAGACAAACTGACAACGCACAGCAGCTATATGACAATATGCTGGAATACGCAGAACAGAAATATGGAAAGATCTGCCCCATGAAAGCAATGGTCTATTTCGAGAAAGCACACATATACGAACTGACAGGCGATTTAGAGAATGCTATCAAGATGATGCAAAAGTCGGCAGCGATGTTTGAGCAGTTGCCTAAGAATGACTTCAACCGATATGAGGATGCAATGGAGTTTATAAGAATGTGGAGAGAATAGAAACGGATTAAGTAATATCATTCCCACGGGTTATATTTAAAAATGCGTCACAGAAGATGAAGAACTGCATACTGATACTTGCGCTATTGATTATAGGGTGTAGAAATCATCAAATCACATATCAAAATGATGGGTCTCAACGAAATCTATCTTCAAAAGAAATTGCCGACTCTTTAATGGTGTGTGCGTATAACCGCTTGCCAATAATAGAAACAACGTGGGATATGTACTGTTTTAAGGATGCTTTTGTCAAGGCAAGAGATGAAGCAGGAGCATATGCTTCGATGCAATGGCGCGGGGCGATTTATGGGACATTCCTACAAAAAGAGTGGCTACAATTACGGCATAGGCAAAAAGAAGCAATACAAATAGCCATAAATCGAGGTTCCGCTCGGAATTTAGTAAAAGCATATTTTCTTCGATTCGGGCAAATAACATATTTTCATGAACGCTATCATTTAGAGGGGAATACTCCTGCTGTTACATATTATATGCACATTTTTTCTGAAAAGCATGACAAACAAACTTCCGATCGCCATTATTCCATAACTTATACTGTTGATCTCAAACTACAAAGATTTAAGTTCCTTTCAAGGCTTCATGAATGTAATCCTATTCCTGAACCATACAGGGGTGATGGAGAAAGAGGGCATTTATATTGGATTAATTGCAATTCACCTCACACGGGCTTTAATGATTTGATTGATATTGCGACATTAACAGTACATTTGTACAAATGGATAAATTACAAAACAGCTATAGATAATTTAATGCAAAATTCAATTTGCAATTATTAGCGCAGTTCAATGTTACATCCTCGGCCATACAGTCGAGGATTTTTGTTTACAGAGACAAAAGCAATTAACCTTTTCCAAGGACAGACTTTGCAAAGGGAGGGTAAATATCTCCCTTTGCGAAAGTTTTTCCGCCGATTTTGCATCAAGAACATTCTAGATCAACGAACTTAACTCATGAAACAATTATGGAAAAGTATCACACGACAGATTACGGATAGTCCATAGATGAATACAATGGCTATCAATATTTTACAAGACATTTTCTATTAACCAGCAGTCGGGAGGCAGGCTCTACATAGGGTATGCATACAGCCAATTACAGAAGGCCGCAACGCACATAATCACCTGATTAACAGCATGATAATCCGTAGCTCAGCAGGTAGAGCACAACACTTTTAATGTTGGGGTCCTGGGTTCGAGCCCCAGCGGGTTCACTCCTTATCCGGACAAATCCGGACAAAAATTAGCCAAATCTCACAATATCAGGGTATTGTGAGATTTTTTTATTGCATCGGTCCGCCAAATTCGGACACAAAACAGCCATATTTTGACAGAGTTTTGTGACCAATTCGTGACCGATTTTTATTTTCCAATTTTAGGTCACAAAAAGTCGCAAATTGGCAGTATTCTGTCGCAATTTGTCTGTGTTTTATACTCCTCATTTTTAACTATTTACAATAACTTTACAACCTAAAGAATGAGGTTATGAAAAACACATTTAAAGTGCTCTTCTACGTGAAGAGAAACGCGGTTAAAAAGACGGGGAAAGCGCCGATTATTGCCCGTATTACCGTCGATCAGGCCATCAGCCAGTTTAACACCCAACTGGAAATCGACCCAAAAATGTGGAGCGTCTCTTTGGGAAAAGCCGCCGGCCGAACTACCGAATCAGTGAGAATCAACCTGTTACTTGAAGAAATCAAGATGAAGGCTCAGAGACATTATCACACTCTTCTTGATATCGATGGTTATGTTACGGCCGAGCGAGTCAGAGACGCCTACCTGGGAAAAACCGAAAAAACGCGCACCATTCTCGAATTCTTCGCACAGCACAACGAGCAGTATCTGCAGAAGGTGAAGATGGATCCGACCAACAAAACCTACTGGCGCTACGAGCTGACCAGGCGCCGGCTCGAAGAGTTTATCAAATACAAGTATTCCGTGTCGGACATGCCGCTGAAGGATATCAACGTCCTGTTCGTCGAAAATTTCCTGCTCTTCAACGAAAATGTCCACGGCTGCAACCACAACACGGCCATGAAATTCGTTCAGAGGCTCCGCACCGTGGTCAATTTCGCCAAGAATACGGGTATGCTCTTCGTTGATCCCTTCGGAAACTTCAAGGTCAAGTTCGAGCGCACCGACCGCGGGTACCTGACCATGGAGGAGATTATGGCCATCTACCACCACACGTTCCCTTCCCGACGGCTTGAACAGGTCCGCGACCTGTTTATCTTCAGCTGCTTCACGGCACTCTCCTATATTGACGTCTGCGAGCTGCAGCCCGACGACATCAGCACCGGCTTCGACGGCAACCTCTGGATCATCCGCAAACGGCACAAGACCAAGGTAACGGCATCGATCCGTCTGCTGGATATTCCGATTGCCATCCTGAAAAAGTACAAGGGTAAGCTCCCCGATGGAAAACTGCTGCCCGTAATCAGCAACCAGCGGGTGAATGACTATCTGAAGGAGATTGCCGCCATGTGCGGGATAAACAAGAAACTGACCTTCCATATGGCCAGGCACAGCTGCGCAACCTCGGTGCTGCTGGCCAACGACGTGCCCATCGAAACTGTCTCGAAGATTCTCGGTCATACGAATATCCGCACCACGCAGATCTACGCCAGAATCACCGACCGAAAAGTCAGCAAGGACATGGAGATGCTCTCTCAGAAACTCGACCATGCAGGTATCCGGAAACGTCGCAGAGCAAGCGCAATATAAGTATGCTGATTTTTCCTGGTATCAGGTTGGTTGAAAGCAGAATATATTGATTATATTACACGGCGATTCACATGTCAAGAACCGAATACAAACTAAAACTATTCTTGATATAAATTACATAACAAAATATAAAACAATAAAATAAGAATACAATGAGTGCACGCGAAATAAAATTCGGATCAATCACCATCGATGCGGAAAACACCCACGTCACAGTTACATTCTCACAGGATGGAACCGTCTGGATGACCGAAACGGAGATTGCCCGGCTCTTCGGGGTTTTCCCCGTGGCCATCAGAAGCAATATCCGGGCAATCTATAAAGATAAACGAATGAATGAATACCGCACGCATCAAATTACCGGACGCGGCGATCTCTACAGTCTGGAGATGATTGCCGCCCTGTCGTTCCGGGTGCGCACCATGGAATCCGAAGCATTCCGGGAATGGCTGCTTTATCGGCCCCAGCACAAAATGGTCGTCATGCAGATCGAATCGGATGAACTTTGTCCGGTAAGTTAATTACTCATAAGGACATTTATCATAAGAGCAGCACCTTGTTGGTGTTGCTCTTATGATTTATACATATACCTCAAAGTTAAACACAACGTAATCACAAGTCGGAATGCTGAGGGTGCATTCCGAAGTGATTAAATAATAATCACCCCTACCTGCGTTCGCATTTTTCGTTATCCTTTTCCTATAACCTTCTCCTCCTTCACGACCACCTCCCCGGATCGGATGGAAGTTATCCTGGTTCAGCAGCGAAGGTATCTTCGGGCTTCACGCCCGCTCAAGATCAGGCCCCTCGGGGGTTTTGCGCAAAATCTTCCTCTTTCCCTGCGGGCGAGCGTATTTGGCGCAAAAATCTTGCTCGGGCTAAGCCCGGCCTTGCAAAACTCCTGAACCAAGATACCATCCATACCGGCTCCGCTACGGCATAAAAAAAAAGTCGAAGGTTATGAAAAGCACAACGAAAAACAACAGGAACCAGAAAACCTCCAACCTTCCACTCAGCATCGGTTCGGGGTTACGGGCGGCGGCAAAAGTCGGGGCGGCAATCCTCGGCTTCCACCTCTTCGGAAGTGGCTTTCTTTGGGTCGTTTTGGCCCTTCTCTTCTGCTCTAACCTCCTGCGCGGCGTCTTCTCCCGCCTGCTCTCCTTCGTCGTGCTGATCGGCCTCTTTTCCTTCCTCTTATCACTCATCTGCTAACACCTAAACTCGCATCACCATGTCCAAGTATTATTCCCTGCTCGGAGGTACGACCACCGACACCGAAATCCAAGTCGCCCAAGAGAATCAAATCGTTATCGGCTTCGGCCCTTACATGTCGCAGGAACGCTATGTCATCTGCCGGGTCGAGCACACAGCTAACGGATACCTCTACCACCTTGTCAACCTCGACACGAAGGAGATTCGCCGCACGGACATTCTCGAACCCTTGTCCAGGAAGTACGGAATCGGCCTCTATTACGACGACGTGAACCACGAACAGATGGACGCAATGGAGGTTGCCGCCCTCGCCTCCGAAGCCAAAGAGAAGGCTCGCATCAAGGCCGAGAAAGCCGAGGCCGAACGCAAACGAGCCGACGAGCAGGCCGCCATCGGGCGCAAGCGCCTTGCGGAAATCCTGCCCCACGACGCGAAGGCCATGATCGTCGCCCGACTGAGGGAGGACGAGAGCGACCCTATGACCGACTACTTCTCCAGCCGAACCGTGCGCACCGTGATTTTGGGCTTCTCCCGCCACACCCGCGACCTCTTCTCCGAGATGCGCAAGTATGCCGCCAACATGCCCGAAACGGCCTACTTGAGAGAGCCCAACGAGGAGTACGAACACCGCGAGAAATACTCGATGGGCGGCGGCTACTACCTCGGAGAGAGCCGTTACAGCGGGTGGATCATCCAGAAAGTCCCCGTTGGCGACCGCGAGCGCGCGATCCGGGAGTTTGGCTATACGGCAGGCGACGAGGCGAACATCCGCCTCAAAGCCCCCGCCACGGAAACCCCGGCCGAGGTCGGGCCGATCGCCGTCAAGGGTGAGTTTCAGATCGTCGACTACTCCGAAAAGGCCATTGCCCTCTTCGGTGATACCCGCCCGATCAAGGATGCGCTCGCCGCGCTCGGAGGCCGCTTCAACAGCCGTCTCTCGCATGAAGGAGGCAAGCGCGCCGGATGGATCTTCCCCAAGACCCGGAGCGAACAAGTGAAAGCCTTGATCGGAGCATAAGCAACGGACAACGGGGCGGGCCTTTCCGCCCCGACTATCAACCCTCAAACACCACACAGACATGAAGAACAGCACCAAAATAGCCGTAAACGAGTTGGTCAGACTGCTCGGCGGCACGACATGGACGCGCACGACATCGAGTTGTACGGGCAAATGGTCAGGGACGACCGATTACGGAATCCTCATCGACGGACACATCCACCTGTTCGTATCGAACGGCATGGCCGGATTCGAGCCCCGTGTACGCGAATGGATCGCCTCGTTCAAAACCTTCCAAGTCAAGAAGGATTACTACCTCGAACTGCTCCGCGAGCAGGCCCGGCGCGACAACGCCACGGCAATCTCCGAGGGGCTCTACCCGGTTCACGTCCTCGACATCGGCATCGTCTCGCCCGAGGCTTCCGACGGGTTCTATTACTTCTATCCCTATGTACTGATCGAGGTAAACGGCCTCCGCTATAAGCATCTGACCTCCAATTTCGGGTGCGCCATCTTCCGCGACTTCCTCGCCGAGTGGATCAAAGCCCGCAATGCGAAGGCCACAACCACGGCGGGAGGCGTCGACAACCCCGACTTCATCTTCTGCAACGTGCGCTTCGATTCCCGAAACGGCATGTACCGCATCCAATAACATCAACCCAACACCCGAACGAACATGGCACAGCACACAGCTACCGACTATTTCAAACGCACCATCCAGCACTATCTGGAAGGCCGCGCGCAGGAGGACGAACTCTTCCGTCCGCGATACGAGAACCCGAAGAAGAACATCGACCAATGTTGCGACTACATCCTCGACAGCGTCTACAAAAGCGGTCGAAACGGATTCGCCGACGACGAGATCTATGCCCTTGCCCTGCACTACTATGACGAGGACGACATCGAGGTCGGCGTGCACCGCGAATGCCGTGTCATCGTAAACCACACCATCGAGCTGACCGAGGAAGAGAAGGCCGAGGCACGGCGTGAGGCCATGCGGCGGGCAACCCAAGAAGCCTATGCACAACTGACCAAACACCCGCAGACCAAGAAAGCCGCCAACGATCAGTCCAACACCCCGACACTCTTTTAACCCTAAACCCGAAGGCCATGAAACCGAAGACGAAATTCCAGCATAAGGTTGTCGAAGCGAGCAAGAGCCTGCCCGAACTTTCCCCGGCACAGATCCGGTGGGCATGCACCCACGTCATCGAGCCGATCGGCCGCCGCACAAGCAAAGGCGAGATCACCTGCCTCGACTGCGGAGAGGTATTCCACAACACCACCTCCCGGAAACGGTGCACCTGCCCGCACTGCGGAGCGAAACTCCGGATCGAGCAGACCCGCAAACTCAGATTCGAGCAACACGCCTATGCGGCCTTTATCACCGCCTGCGACGGTCTGCAAGTCATCCGCATATTCATGGTGGACTATTACGCCAAGATCGGGACTTCACCCCGCCACGTCATGACCGAGGTCATGCAACGATGGATCGCCCCCGACGGCAGGTTCTGCACGTTGGCCCGCTTACGGGTGTGGGGAACGATGTATTACGATTCGTGGATCTACTCCTCGGATCTTGAGTTGCGAAACGAAGCGTGGGCATACGGGCAGATCTACACCGACGACATATACCCGCACATCCGGCTGATCCCCGAACTGAAGCAACACGGATGCCGCAAAGTCCTGCGGGGCGTCAACACGACCGACTACTTCATCGCCCTGCTGGTCGACAACCGCGCCGAGACGCTGGCCAAAATCGGGCAGGAGGAGCTACTGCGCCTCTATCTGCAACGGGACGGCAGGAACTTCGAGCGCTATTGGCCCTCGATCCGCATCGCCGCGCGCAACGCCTACACCGTCAAGGATGCCTCCCTTTGGTGCGACTACCTCGACATGCTCCGGGAGTTGGGCAAGGATCTCCACAGCCCCAAATACGTCTGCCCGGACAACCTGCGTGAGGAACACGACCGCTACATGGTCAAACGGAATCGCCTGCGCGCTGAAAGGAGAAAGGCCGAGCAGGAGGCCTTCATCCTCAAGTGCGAAGAGGCTTATCAGCAGGCAAAGGCCCGTTTCTTCGGGCTCGCCTTCCACGACGGGAAGATCCGCATCCATGTCTTGGAGAGCGTCCGGGAGTTCTTTGCCGAGGGTGAGGCCATGCACCACTGCGTGTACTCGAACGGCTACTACCGCAAGGACGATTCGCTGATCCTCTCGGCGACCATCGACGGCAAGCGCATCGAGACTGTTGAAGTGTCGCTCTCCCAACTCGCCGTCGTGCAAAGCCGTGGGGTCTGCAACAAAAACACCAGTTATCATGCGCGGATCATCGACCTCGTGAACCGCAACATGTCTCTCATTCAGCAACGCATCGCCGCATAACCGTACAGCCATGAAAATCAACTATTGCCCAAGTAGTCGCACCTTTACACTCAGCGGCCTCTCCGTCCAGCAACTCGCCGTGCTCTTCGCCGTATTGAGAACCGCCGACCATCGCTGCTTTACGGCACGCAGCGACAACGGCTGCTGGTACAGCGATAACGACTTCGTTCTCTCGCTTACCGACCAGGAGCGCGCCGACCTCGCGTCGATCGTATCCCGACTTGAAACCTACAGACCGCAATGAACGCCACGCAAGAATTACGGCAGAACGGCAAGGCCGTCCTGCGCTCCGAGGACGGCATCAGCCTCCGGATGATCTTCAACAACCTCAAAGGACGCAATTTCGACAGCCCCGCGGAACATCGCGACTACCTCCTATACGTCGCATTTGCTCAAATGCACTTCCAGCCCGGCGTAGTCGAGTTCGTCGAACGGGGCAAGATCCTCGACAAAGCAGTCATCCAACCCTTGTAAAACCGGGGCGGCGCAGGCCGCCCGCAAAACCTCCTAACCATGAAAATCAACTATCACGGCACGGACACCCCGTCGCCCGAGGCCATTGCCAAAGTCCGCGATGCGCTCTTTCTGCTCGACGGGATGAACGGGTTTCGCACCCCCTTCGAGACGTGGCGCAACTGCGAAGCGCAGATCACCTTCGGGGATGATGCCGCCACAACGAGCATCGAGATCGCCCCGCCCGCGACGGCATTGGTTCGCCGCCGCGGGAATTGGAGGAACAGCCGCGCCATATACTGCGAGGGTCTGTTCCGGGCCAACATCACCAATACGGAAGTCGAACTTATCTAAACCAACGCTTTATGAAAACCACGGAAGTAAATGAAAGTCTGATTGGAAAACGGTGCGAGTGCGTCAGTTTCGGATCGCGGGTCACGGGCCGGATCACATCTATTGAAGAGGACGAGTATTGCGTCCGCGTGAACATCCACCTCGACACGCCCCAACGTTGGGGCGCTGATCTCTACACCGAAGAGTGCAACTGGGCACGCAAGTGCGACGAGTTCGGGTCGCTCGGATACCTGCGGGTTTTACCCGAACCCCAAGAGCCGAATTACGAGACCTGCGTGGCAACATTCGCCGAGGATATACCCGATTTTGAAA
>ERZ779865.1826-NODE-1826-length-14688-cov-12.040388_pt1 | contig 14688 bp, 9 predicted proteins | sample MGYA00433088_ERZ779865 | MGnify/ENA primary metagenome ERZ779865 (study PRJEB29588, sample SAMEA2151703) | human gut metagenome | biome: human gut; feature: human-associated habitat; material: faeces | place: Denmark | collected 2008/2010 ... | reverse complement strand
TTACAGAATATATGGAGAACACATTTAAACAGGCGCAGTTTAATATGACAGATGCCACAGCTACGGTGCTTAGTTCGAAGAAAGGAGCATGTACCTGTAAATATAAGAAGCTTGCACAGATTAAGAGCCAGAATGATATGTCACATAACAGAACCAAGACATATATTCTTAAGGAAGGCGAGAAGGTGGATTTCCTCGTTGACCTCGGAGTTATGACCAAAGAGGGGACAATTGTAAGGACAAGATATGATAAGTTCAGACAGATTAACAGATTTCTTGAATTTATTGAGGATATCCTGCCGCAGTTAGATAAGGACAAGGAGCAGACGATAATTGATTTCGGGTGTGGAAAGTCATATCTTACATTTGCAATGTATTATTATCTCAAGGTTCTTAAGGGATATAATATAAGAATAATCGGACTGGATTTGAAGAAGGATGTTATTGAGCATTGCAACCAGTTAAGAACTAAATACGGTTATGACAGGCTTGATTTTTATGAGGGAGATATTGCTTCTTACAAAGGTGTTGATTCTGTAGACATGGTTGTAACGCTTCATGCGTGTGATACAGCTACGGATTATGCACTTGCCAAGGCAGTAAAATGGGGTGCAAAGGTAATACTTTCTGTGCCTTGCTGCCAGCATGAGGCAAACAGGACAATAGCGGATGACACGCTGTCACCTGTTATGGATTATGGAATATTAAAAGAAAGATTTGCGGCAATAGCAACAGATGGCGCAAGGGCAAAGCTTCTTGAATCAAAAGGGTATCAGACACAGATACTTGAATTCATAGATATGGAGCATACACCAAAGAATCTGCTTATAAGGGCTGTCAAGACCGGAAAGCCGGATGCAGGAGCTTATAAGGAAGTACTGGATATGAGTGAGGCGCTCAATATAGACCTTACTCTTAAGAAGCTTTTGGAGGATTAAAGTGAAGAAAATCAGAAATTATAATATATCAGGTTCTAAGTATTTTATACTTGCGGTTATATTTTTAGTTACGATTGTCATAACATTTATATCAATGAAATTCGAGCAGATAATGCCGTCTGCAACCACAATGGCGGATGCGACACTTCCGACAGTTGCAATGCGGACAAATGAAGGCACAGAATTTAATCTGCTTCATGGATACACTTTGGAAATTGATTCCACATTATTTTATGGAAATATTACTCCTGTCAATAAGGACAGAAAACTTCCAATTGTAATTCATACATATGGAGAAGATGTTGAAGAGGTATCATACAGGATAAGATCGCTGGATGATAAGTCTCTTATTGAGAATACAACCGTAACAGATTATACAGAGGATGGCGATGCAATAAATGCCATTCTTAATATAAAGAATCTTATTGATACAGGAAAAGAGTATGCTTTAGAAGTCGTTCTTAAGACCAAAAATCATGATGCTGTATATTACTATACAAGAATTATGTATGGTGGAGAATATGATTTACAGAAAAAAATAGATTTTGTGTTAGACTTTAATTCTGCAACATTTGACCAGAGCAGGAGCAAGGAAATTGCAGGATATCTTGAGACTTCAAGCCTTGGAGATAATACTAATTATGGTAAGGTTAATATTAACAGTTCAATAAGTCAGGTAAACTGGGGTGATCTCGAACCATTTGTTGAGAGTGATATTGTACCAGAGGTAATATCTGTAACAGATGATGTTGCAATTGTAAGACTTGATTATAAAGTCGGAGCACCAAATGCCTACGATTCTAATGATACATACAGAGTAAGTGAATATTACAGGATAAGGCAGACATCGACAGGCTTTTACCTCCTTAATTACGAAAGGGAGATGAACCAGATATTTGATGCAAAGAATGACCTTACTTCTTCATCAAAGATAAATCTTGGGATTAATGCTTCTGATAGTGTTATATGTGATTCAGACGAAAAGGGTGTGTACACATATTTTGTTAATCAGGGTTCTTTATGGTGTTTTAACAGCAGTTCTAAAATGTTCACAAGAGTGTTCTCATTTATTGGGGAAGAAACTGACTCTGTAAGAGAAGGATTTGATGCACATACAATTAAGATTATGGACATACAGGATAATGGTGACTGCACATTTTTAGTTAAAGGATATATGAACAGGGGAGAACATGAAGGTCAGACAGGTGTTTCTCTCTGCAGATATTCATATTCTGAGAATAATGTTACTGAAAGACTTTTTATACCACTGGCAGTTCCGTATAATGTATTATCAGAAAATGCAGGCGGAGTTTCGTATGTATCAGAGGACAAATTTTATATTCTGATAGATGAAACATTATATTCAGTAGACATTGACAGCAAGGAAGTTATGATTGAGATAGATAAGCTCAAAGATGGAACATATGCAGTTTCAGACAATGGAGATGCTATCGCATATAGCGTTTCAGGCGATATCTATAATACAGATACAATAAGAGTGCTTAATATGAGCAATGACAGTGCTTATGAGATAAAGGCAGAAGAAGGAGATACTTTAAAAGCACTGGGATATATCCGGTCAGATTTTATATATGGTGCAGCGCATAAATCGGATATATTGTCGGAAGCAGATGGCAGCAGTGTTTATGCAATGTACAAGGTTGGAATTATTGATACAGATTATAACCAGATAAAAGATTATGAGGAGCCGGGAATATATGTATCTGGTGCTGAGGTTGAAGGCATGAGAATAACACTCTCAAGAGTTGTCATGTCAGACGGTGGATATGTATCTACAAGCATTGATCAGTTAATTAATAAAGATGAGAATGTAACGGATGATGGAATTCAGACAGAGGCGATAAGTACTGATTCAAGAAAACAGGAATTATATATTGATCTGATTCAGAAAGTATCAGACATATCGGTTTCTTTCAGAACATCAGGAGAGATAATATTCAAAGATAATACAGTGCTGGAACTTGATGATGATTTTTCATGGGATGGCGAATATTATGTTTATGGATATGGTACATTTCAGGGAAGCAGGGCAAATCTGACACCGGCAATTGTACTTGCAAATGAAACGTATGGAACAGTTATAGGCAGTAAAGCGGGAGTTGTGTGGAAAAGATACAGAAATTCACAGGCATCTGTGGATGGTGTAACTCCAGTGATAACCGGTAACTCATTAATAAGTTCAGTCCAGATGTTATGTAATTATCTTGGTGGTGGCGTTAATGCAGCCGATTATATGAATCAGGGACATAATGCAGTAGAAACCCTGAATCAGATAAACGGAGTGAAAGGAATAAGTGTAACGGGTGTTTCATATGATGAAATGCTGAGCTGTATATCAGATGGCCGTCCGGTGATTGCAAAAATATCATCAGATGAATACATTGTAATTACAGCATATAATTCTAATCAGATTGCTTATATAGAATCATCAACGGGAACTCAGAAGACAATATCTATGAGTGACGCTGGAAAAATGTTTTCACAGGGTGGAAATATTTTTGTAACTTATTACAAGTAAACTATCACACGTAATTATGGTTGAGGAATAATGGCAAAAAAGAAATTATCAAAAAAGAAAAGAAGAATCAGGTTAATAAGGAGGATTATATTATTAACTATTCTTTTAGCGATAGCTATAGGGCTTCTTGTATTTTCACCAAAGATAATTAAAATAATAGGTCTGGCGCAGGAAGCAAAATCACTTGTCAGTAAAAGTACAGTGGACACATTCAGAGAGTCAGGAACGACAGTAATATATGACACTGATGGCAATGAACTGTGTACGATGAGAGAATCCAAAGACATGTATTATGTAGAAATGGATAATATTCCAGATACGCTGGCACAGGCATTTATTGTTATGGAAGATAAAGATTTCTACAGTCATAAGGGAATAGACTTTAAAGCCATCATAAGAGCGATTATAGCTAATACGGAGAACGATGAAATTGTGCAGGGAGCAAGTACCATAACACAGCAGCTTGCTAAAAATATATTTCTTTCTCAGGATGTAACATGGGAAAGAAAAGTTAAGGAAATGTTTGTTGCAAGAGATTTAGAAAAGAAATATTCTAAAAAACAGATACTCGAATTTTATCTTAATAATATATATTTCAGCAATGGCTATTATGGAGTCGGAGCAGCAGCAAAGGGATATTTTGGAAAGGATGTAAGTGAACTTACACTTTCAGAACAGGCATTTATAGCAGCTATTCCTAATAATCCGACAAGATATAATCCCCTGACTAATTTTGATAATACAATTGAGCGCAGGGATAATATACTTGCAAGATTGTATAATGAGGACATAATAAGTTCGATGAATTATTATACTGCGATTGATTCAGACATTGAATTGTCAAAACAGCCTGTGGCATCAAAAAATAATTCAGTTGAGACTTATGCCAGACATTGTGCTACAGAGAGTATGATGCAGGCAGGAGGATTTATATTCCGTACTAATTTCTATAGTGATGATGACTATGAAGAATACAGAAAACTGTATGAAGAAAGCTATACACTGTATCAGCAGAAGCTGATGTCAGGAGGTTATAGTGTATATACAAGTATTAATATGGATTTACAGGAAAAACTTCAGGCAGCAGTAGATGATAATCTTGAAAATTATACATCAATGAAGGATGGTATATATGAGATGCAGTCAGCTGCAACATGCATAGATAATACGACAGGAAATGTCGTTGCTATTGTTGGCTCAAGAACACAGGAACTGGAAGGCTATACCCTTAACAGGGCATATCAGAGCTATAGACAGCCCGGAAGTTCAATTAAGCCTATAATTGATTATATTCCGTATCTCCAGAAAGGTAATACACCGGATACAATAGTTGCAGATGAATATATACAGGATGGTCCTAAAAATGCAGATGGAACATACATGGGCAATATAACTTTAAGGACGGCAGTAAGTCTGTCAAGAAATACGGTTGCATGGAATATTCTTAAAGAACTGACACCTAAGGTAGGAAGTTCATATCTGCTTAATCAGGGATTCCATAAAATATGGATGGATAAAGATTATAATGCTATTTCAATAGGTGGTTTCACATATGGTGTTTCTACAGAAGAAATGGCAGGAGCATATGCCACAATAGCCAATGATGGAAAGTACAGAAGAGTAACATGTATAGTTGCGGTATATGATAACAGAGGAAAAACTGTAATTGATACATCTAATCGTGAGGAGAATATATATGATTCTGAATCATGCAGAATGATGACAGATATGTTAAAAACTGTTGTATCAGAGGGAACCGGAAGAGGAGCAGCCCCGGATGATGCTATTGTTGCAGGAAAGACCGGTACAACTAATTCTAATTATGATTCATGGTTTTGCGGATATAGTGCATATTATACATTAGCAGTATGGCAGGGATATGATTATCCGGCATCAATACCTCAGAATGCAACAATTAAGATATTCAGGAAGTTTATGGATCAGGCACATAAAGGTCTGGCGAAGAAAGATTTCGCTAAATACAACCAGAAAGGAAATCAGGAAGAAACTCAGACAGAGACGGAGTCAGAAACTGAGACTGAAACACAGTCAGCCAGTGAAACCCAGACAGAGACTCAATCAGTGAGTCAGACACAATCTGTAAAACAGACACAAAAAGGCAGCCAGTCACAGACACAGGCTTCAAGCCAGAGGGAAACAGGAACAGCAAGGGATGCTGATGAAACTGTAAGTGTTAATCAGGATAATACAGCCGGAAGAAATAATCCGGATGCAGACAGACCGGCGGAAACAAAAAGCGATAACTTAATAAATTAAAAAAGAAACCTGACATAATGTACTACCCCCCAAAAAAATCTAACGATTGGAAATTGATACATTGTCAGGCTTCTTTTTTGTTATAAGGAATTACTTTCCATAATGAAGTTCATTATATTCTTTAACTCTCTGCTGGATTCTTTCAACAGGGCTTAAGAGGTTGCTGATTGAAGAATCATGGTTAAGAGTATCAATAAGAAGAGCCATATACTTACTCATATCAACATTGATATACCAAGGTTTAGAGAGAAGCTCTGCTGGCTGGTATACAAGGTTAGTTGTAAGAATTCTGTCTATAATACCGTTCTCGTATGCTTCATCAAACTTCTTGAATCCGTTAGTGAAAAGACCAAATGTAGTAGCACAGAATACTCTGCTTGCACCACGCTTCTTAAGTTCAGAAGCAACATCAATCATACTCTCACCTGATGAAATCATATCATCAATGATGATAACATCTTTGCCTTCAACATTAGTTCCAAGGAACTCATGTGCAACAATAGGATTACGTCCGTTAACAATCTTAGTGTAATCTCTTCTCTTATAGAACATACCCATATCAAGACCAAGAACGTTAGCAAAGTAAACTGCACGTCCCATACCACCTTCATCAGGGCTGATAACCATCATATGTTCACTGTCAATGTGAAGGTCATCAACATTGAGAAGAAGATACTTGATAAACTGATATGTGCATGATACAGATTCAAATCCCTTAAGAGGAATAGCATTGTGTACTCTAGGATCATGAGCATCGAAAGTAATAATATTCTCAACCCCCATATCTGTAAGTTCTTGAAGCATAAGAGCACAGTCAAGAGACTCTCTTCCTGTTCTCTTGTGTTGTCTTGATTCATAAAGGAAAGGCATGATTACATTAATTCTTCTTGCCTTACCACCTGCAGCAGCAATAACTCTCTTGAGGTCAGCATAGTGATCATCAGGAGACATATGGTTCTTGAAACCGCAAACTGTGTATTCAAGGCTGTAGTTGCAGACATCAAGCATAATATATAAGTCATGACCACGGACAGAATCTACAAGAACGCCCTTTCCTTCTCCTGAACCGAATCTAGGAGTTTTAGCGTTAACAATATAACTGTCTCTCTTATATCCTGCAAAATTGAGAGTAGAAGTATTCTCATTCTGACGCTGCTCTCTCCACTTTACAAGGTACTCGTCAACTTTCTTACCCATCTCAGTGCAGCTTGCTAATGGGATAATACCTAATGTTCCGTAAGGAATAGTTTCTGTGTGTCTTTCATCACGTGGCATAATAAATAATCCTCCATAAAGTATAATAATTAAACATACATATAAAAATATAAACATTGACGGGAAATAAGTCAATGATATATTTGACATAAATAATCGTTAAGCCTTATCATGTGATAATTTTTTCATGCATCTTATATCATCACCAAAAAGTCTTAAGATAGAATAGGCGCTTACAATTCTTGAAAAAATGCGCTGGGAATATCTGCTTTCAATATCTGGCATTTCAAGATTTGAAGAGATAATAACACTCTTTTTTCTGAGAAGCCTTTCATTAATAATATAAAACAAATTAGATAAATTATAGCTGGAAGAATTCTCTGTACCAAGATCATCAATTATGAGCAGATCACACTCGGTAAAAAATGAAGTGTCAAATTTAGATTCGCCATAATCTTTATAATCTCCGCTTTTAAATGAATCAAAAAACTCACCGGCAGTGAGATATATGATACTGTGGTAAGAATCCATAAGTGATTTGGCAATACAGTTAGAAAGAAAAGTCTTGCCAACGCCGGTCTGGCCAATAAATAACAGATTAGAAAATGTGTTATCAAAGTTATCAACAAAATCGTGGCATATGCTGACCACTTTCTGCATATTATTATAAGGTGTGAGTCCTGTGGCAGGATCTACATCGATATTATTATACCAGCTATATGAAAATGTATTAAAATTCTCATCACTTGTTATGTTCTTGAGATTAGAGTCCTTATATATAAGATCAATAGCTTTCTTGTTAAAGCATGTACATCTTTTTCCGTTGACATACCCGGAATCTTTGCAGTAAGGACAGGTATAGATATCATCAAGATAATCAGCAGGCTTACCAATTGAAGCCAGGGCGGACACTCTTTTTTGCTGGAGTGTTTTAAGTGCAGCAGCCAGTTCATCAGTAGTCGTGTCCGATGAATTAGCGTCTATGCGGGCTCTGGCATTTTTAACAGACATATCTATAATGTCATAGTCTATATCTGCTATAGCAGGACAGGCTGTTATAACTTCGTTATATCGGTCGCTTTGGATGTGTCTGTTATTAGTGCGGATATCATCATATATTCTCATTATTGAGTCATACTGGGTATTAGTTAGAGGCATAACACACTCCTTTCTAATTAATTATTATTGCTTAATAATGAATTGTAAAAATCATCTGTTTTCTTAGGACGCTGCTGGTAATTGTTGAATCTGTTGGCATTCTGTCTGGTTGCAGCAGGATTCTTGATTACCTTAGAAGCTTTTGAAGCCTCGAACTGTTCATCAGCTTTTTTAACATCCTCGGAATTACGGATATTAGAAGAGTTCCACTTGGTAAGTATAGAATCAGCATATTCAAAACTTGGCTGATGTGTTGCCTTCAGGGTTCTGTTGCATGCTTCAATAATCATGTCAGAATCAAAGCAGAAGACATCAGTCCACTTAGAAATGAGCTCTTTCTCAGCCTGGCCAGGTTCTCTGCCGGTTATTCCAAATGCACGCATTATACGGTAAGCAACTTCATTGTGGTTGGAAACCTCTTCCTTGGCAGCTTCTACGGTATTAATACCTTCGTCTGCCCATGATAAAGCAACTTTTTCAATATATCTCAGAGAAGTCTTGCCCTTGGATACGCAGTATTCAATAAGATATTCAATGAGATCAGCCGGAAAATGCAGTGTGTCATAAAAATAGACAATAGCATTGATTTCTCCAGAAGACAGAGTCTTTCCAAGATATGTCTGTACAACAAAGACAAGCATTGAAAATTCATCATTGGAAGATAATTCATTAAGCTTATCAGGAGAAGCAGCAACCTTGGAAGGTTCAATATTTTCTTTAACAGGTACCGGTTCAGGTGTGCTGTCAGGTATTTCGTTAAAAGTTGTATGTATAATGTTGGTGTCATCAGGGGCAGCAGGTGCAGGCTTGTCAAACTGTTTAAATGTTATGCCTGACAACTCTTTATTATTATCATAAGAAAGAGTTAAAAGTCCAAGCTTATCCCAGTATCTTAAAGCCCTCATGACATCATTCTCTGTCTGGTTAAAAGTATCAGCAAGAGAAGAAATGCTTAAATCATCTTTCTTTTTCGAAAGAAGTCTTAAAAGATAAAGATAAACTTTAACAAAATCGCCGTTAGCCGATGGAACATATTCGTCTATAAAAAGATCAGAAACAGCAGTATAACCGGAAGCTGTCTCTGAAGATAAGTTCAGATTATTCATGGTAATAGTCTCCCCAAAAAGTTATGAGCAGATTATACCACTGAAAAAAATAAATGCAAAGCGCACCAGGTGCGGAAAGGAGGTTTGTGGAAAATGTGGAAAATGTGGATAAGCAGTTCATAAGTGGAAAAAAATCGCAGTAAATGTGGATTTTAAAAATCCAACAGATAAAAAATTATCCACAATCATTCTGCACAAATTAATAACAGAAAATTGTGGATAATGTGGATAACTTTGTTGAAAAAGTTCAGGTGGGTGGAAAACCGACTATTTAAGCAAGTCTTCACCGACTTTATATATGTCACCGGCACCCATAGTTATTAACAAGTCACCGTTGATACAATTTTTTAATAAATATTTTTCAATATCATCAAAATTGTCAATGTATACACATTCCTTACCGAGAGACTTAATCTTCTCACACAGGTCAGCAGAACTGATTCCAAGCGTATCCGTCTCTCTTGCAGCGTATATCTTGGCAAGGACAACCTTATCAGCGTGGCTTAATGCATCAGCAAACTCATTGAACAGAAGCTTCGTACGCGAATATGTATGAGGCTGGAAAACTACCCATACATGGTTGTGTGGATAGTGTGTGGCAGAACTTAAAGTGGCACGGATTTCATCAGGGTGATGAGCATAGTCATCGATAACTGTAACTCCGTTAAATGTACCTTTCTTCTCAAATCTTCTGTTAGTACCCTTAAAGTTAGAAAGACCTGTTTTGATATGTTCCATATCAACAGAGAGCTTTCTTGCAGCGGCAATAGCGGCAAGGGAATTATAAACATTGTGAAGTCCTGGAACACCAAGAGTTATAGTGTCAGCCTTTTCATTATTAATAAGAAGAGTATAAGTGCATCTTCCAAGTTCATCGTAACTGATGTCAGAAGCACTGTACGTGCTCTTTGCAGGGTCAGAACCAAATGTAATGACCTCGCAGTCAGTATCCTGATAGAAATATTCATAATTATCAATGTCAGTATTGATGATAAGAGTTCCGTCAGAAGGAAGCTTTTCAGTGAAAAGCTTGAAAGAATGACGGATGTCATCAATATCCTTGAAGAAATCAAGGTGGTCTTCTTTGACATTGAGAATAATATTCATTGTAGGATTAAATGATAAAAAGCTGTTAGTATATTCGCAGGCTTCTGCAACGAAATACTTATCACCGCCGACTCTTGTATTGCCGCCAATGCTGTTAAGTATGCCGCCTACAGAGATAGTAGGATCCATGCTGGCTGCAAGCAGTATCTCAGAAACCATTGAAGTAGTTGTTGTCTTTCCGTGAGTACCTGCAATATTAATGGCATTCTTGTAGACAGTCATAATCTGACCAAGAAGCTCTGCACGGGTAAGCATTGGAAGACCGGCTTCCTTAGCTGCCTTGAATTCAGGGTTATCAGGGTGAATTGCTGCTGTATATACAACAAGATCTATATCATTAGTTATATTACTGGCACTCTGTGGAACGGATACTAAACATCCATCGCCAATGAGTTCATCGGTAAGTGCTGATGAGTGTGAATCTGAACCTGAAATGGTAAAACCTTTAGATAAAAGAATCTTGGCAAGCCCACTCATACTTATACCGCCTATGCCAATGAAGTGAATATGGATAGGGTTGTTGAAATCAATCTTGTACATGATATTTTCCTTCCTTGAAATTATTGTTTGTTATATTGTATGTCTTATCGGCTTATTTTTCAAACCTTTCTTATTATATAATATACGATTTAGAAAATGTGCATAAAAATGTGTATAAAAAACTCGAAATTCTTTTTACTTAATGAGAATAGTATGATATAATCAAAATATCTAAAAGCAGTAAAAATTTAACATCAGAGGTGATAGCATGATTAAAAAAGAAATGATAGCAATGCTGTTAGCTGGTGGCCAGGGAAGCAGATTAGGAGTACTTACTTCTAAAGTGGCAAAGCCGGCAGTAGCATTTGGTGGAAAGTATAGAATAATCGACTTTCCTCTCAGTAACTGTATTAACTCAGGAATAGATACAGTGGGAGTATTAACACAGTATCAGCCACTTCGTCTTAATACGCATATAGGAATTGGTATTCCTTGGGATCTTGACCGTAACGTAGGAGGAGTATCAGTTCTTCCACCTTATGAGAAGAGCCAGAACAGTGAATGGTATACAGGAACAGCTAATGCCATTTACCAGAATCTGGAGTATATGGAGCAGTATCATCCGGAATATGTACTTATTCTTTCAGGTGACCATATATACAAGATGGACTATAAGATAATGCTTGATTATCATAAAGCTAACAATGCGGATATTACAATTGCTGCGATGCCTGTACCTATGGAAGAAGCAAGCAGATTTGGCGTGGTTGTTACAGATAACGATAATAAGATTACAGAGTTCGAAGAAAAGCCTGAACATCCAAAGAGCAATCTTGCGTCAATGGGTATATACATATTCAGCTGGAAGGTTCTTAAGGATGCACTTATCAAGCTTAAGGATCAGCAGGAATGCGATTTCGGAAAGCATGTAATTCCATACTGCTTTAATAATAATAAGAGAATATTTGCTTACGAATACAACGGATACTGGAAGGATGTAGGAACATTAAGCTCATACTGGGAAGCTAATATGGAACTTATAGATATTATTCCTATATTTAATCTTTATGAGGAATTCTGGAAGATATACACCAAGACAGATACTATTCCACCACAGTATATTGCTAAAGATGCTTATATAGAGAAGAGTATCATAGGTGATGGAACAGAAGTATACGGAAGAGTATTTAATTCTGTAATAGGTTCGGGAGTTGTTATTGAAGAAGGCTGTGTAATCCGAGATTCAATTATTATGAATAATTCACACATCGGAAAGAACACAACAATAACCAAGTCAATAATCGCAGAAGATGTAACAATCGGAGAGAATGTTGAACTTGGAGTTGGTGAAGAAGCAGAGAATGTTAAGTTCCCTAAGATATATAATTCCGGACTTGTTACCGTCGGTGAGTGGTCTGTTATTCCGGACAATGTTAAGGTCGGAAAGAATACAGCCATATCAGGAGAGACAACATTACAGGATTACCCTAATGGTGAGTTACCAGGCGGAGGCATAATAATTAAGGCAGGTGATAATTAATGAAAGCAATAGGTATTATATTAGCTGGCGGAAATAACAGAATGATGCGTGAACTTTCTAACAAGAGAGCCATTGCAGCCATGCCGATTGCCGGAAGTTATCGCGCCATAGATTTTGCATTGAGCAATATGACTAATTCAAGAATCCAGAAGGTTGCAGTTATTACACAGTACAACGCAAGATCACTTAATGAACATTTAAGCTCATCTAAGTGGTGGGATTTCGGAAGAAAGCAGGGAGGATTATTCGTATTTACTCCTACAATTACAGCAGAGAGCAGTAACTGGTACAGAGGAACAGCAGATTCATTATATCAGAACATGCAGTTCTTAAAACAGAGCCATGAGCCATATGTAGTTATTGCATCAGGTGATGGCGTTTATAAGCTGGATTATAATAAAGTACTTCAGTATCACATTGAGAAGAAAGCTGATATTACAGTTGTTGTGAAGAAGCTGGAAGACCGTTCAGAGATAGGTCGTTATGGTGTAGTAGCCATGACAGAAGAAGGCAGAATCACAGATATTGACGAGAAGCCATTAGAGACTAATCTTTCTACAGTTTCAACAGGAATATATGTAATCAGAAGAAGACTTCTTATCGAACTTCTTGAAAAAGCTGCTGAAGAAGACAGACATGAATTTGTAAGAGATATCCTTGTAAGATATAAGAATATCAAGAAGATATATGGATATAAGCTTGATACTTACTGGAGCAATATATCAACAGTAGATTCATATTATAAGACTAACATGGATTTCCTTAACAAAGATGTAAGAGATTATTTCTTCAAGCAGTATCCGGATGTATATTCTAAGGTTGAGGACTTACCACCAGCAAAGTATAATTTTGGTGCTAATGTAAGGAACAGCCTTATTTCAAGCGGATGTATAGTAAACGGAACTGTTGAAGATTCAGTGTTATTCAAGAAGATATATGTTGGTAATAACAGTGTAATCAAGAATTCAATTATTCTTAACAATGCATATATTGGAGACAATGCATATATTGAGAACTGTATTGTTGAAAGCAATAGTACAATAAAGGCTAATTCAAGATATGTAGGTGAGAATGGCGTAAGGATTGTTGTGGAGGACAGTCCATTATACTATTAAGAATAAGAATTGCAACAGAAGGTGTTTGGACTAAAGTATAACAGGAACCATAAGGTTTTAGAAGGGGTGCGTTATGAATATAACAGATGTAAGGGTTAGGAAGATTGCTAAAGAAGGTAAGATGAGAGCTGTTGTGTCAATCACAATAGATGATGAATTCGTTGTACATGATATTAAGGTGATTGAGGGAGAGAAGGGATTGTTTATTGCAATGCCAAGCAGAAAATCATCAGACGGAGAGTATCGTGACATTGCTCATCCTATCAACACTCAGACAAGAGATAAACTGCAGAAGCTTGTTCTTGAGGCCTATGATAAGGCGGAGGATGTAGAGGAGTAACAATTTAACACATTTAAAAGGTCTGACTTTGACAGATGCGTTAGTGCATTTTCAGAGCCAGACCTTTTTATGCAATATAACCCTTTGCTTCCCTGAATTTGATTGGGGAAATACCTTTTGTTTTCTTGAAAACATCCCCAAAATAATTACCGGATTCATATCCACATAATGAAGCAACATCTGACATTGGAAGATTGGTTTCAAGCAATAATCTTTCAGCATGGCTAATCCTTATTCTATTCAGAAAATCTTTAAATGTCATTTCGGTTTCATCTTTAAAAAGCTTGGACAGATAAGAAGGATTCAGATGTAAATGTTCAGCCAAAGCGGTCAAAGAAATATTGGCGGAAAAGTTCTGCTCTATGTAATCAATGGCATTCTGAATAATTGTATTCTCTGTTTGTAATGAGTTCCTGACATTTAATGACGCTGTTATATCAAAACCAGAACGGATTATACACAGAATAATTCCTTGAATTGAATGCCTTATAGTTAATGAAGATATAGAACTGTGTTTTTTAGATTCTAAAAGAACAGTATCAAAATAATAATTAATCAGGTTAGATGCTGACAGATTAAAAGTAAAGAAATGACAGCAGTATTTATTATAAAAAGTTAAGTCGGGGAAACCTGATATAATTGGTGCTACATAGTCGTCTCCTAATTCAATTACAATCCGCTCATTATCTGTACTGGAATATATGACTTTATGAGAAATATCACGTGGAATCAGGAAGATGGTTCCTTCGTTTATTTCATATAAAGCATCTCTTATTAAAATGCTGCAGCTTCCTTTGGTGAGGTAAAATAATTCCCAGAAAGAGTGTGTATGAGAAGATGACATTGAATTTTCTGGAGTGCGATATAATTTTG
>ERZ779865.1819-NODE-1819-length-14728-cov-3.811968_pt1 | contig 14728 bp, 19 predicted proteins | sample MGYA00433088_ERZ779865 | MGnify/ENA primary metagenome ERZ779865 (study PRJEB29588, sample SAMEA2151703) | human gut metagenome | biome: human gut; feature: human-associated habitat; material: faeces | place: Denmark | collected 2008/2010 ... | reverse complement strand
GTAGCTTTTTGAATATTATGAAGGAGTTGAAATAGTATGAGTGTACACGAAAATCTTGAATATCAGAACAGTACCGAAAATGCCATAAAAAAATATGAAAGAGTTTTCGGTGAAGGCTCTTTTCCTGATTTCTATTTTGAATATGAATTTGACAGAGCAATATTTGAAAACAAAATTGTTGAAGCCATAAACAAGTGTTTGGAAAACGATAAAGATGTTTATGAAATGAAAATAGTTCCATTAACTGCACTTGAAACCAGCTACTAATTAAAAAAACCGCTCCCACAGAGTGAGGGCGGTATTTTTATACCCATTTTTAGGAGGTGAGAATATGAAAATCAGAGTAACAACAGCATTTAACGACAGGCAGAACGGTTATGTAACCCGACCTGTGAATGAAGTTTTTGAATGCTCCGAGCAGAGAGCAAAAGAACTCATTAACGGCGGTTTTGCAGAAGAGGTCAAGTCTGACGCTCCCAAAAAGCCGAGAACCAAAGCAGTTAAAACAGAAAAAGCAGATTAAGCACCCTTGCATTTGATTGCATAGGTGCTTTTATTTTACCCTGCCGTAGGTTATAACGGCTGAATTTCTACCGCAGGCAAAGCGGAATACAAGCTATGCAGAAAGGATTTACTATGAAGAATATACACACACTTCTCTCCGAAATCGGCTTTACCGTTCCCGAAGATAAAAAGGCTGACTTTGAAAAAGCCTTTGCGGATAATTACAAAACTGTATCAGAGATTGAAAAGCTCCGCACATCAAGGGACAACTACAAGTCACAGCTTGAAACTGCACAGACTGCACTCAAAAAGTTTGAGGGTGTCAATGTGGATGAGCTCAAGGGCGAAATCAAAAAGCTCAACGGCAAACTTGAAACAAAGGAAAACGAGTATCAGACAAAAATTGCCGATATGGAGTTTAACTCTGTCCTTGACACCGCTGTTTCAAAGAGCGGTGCGAAAAATGCAAAGGCTGTCAAGGCTCTGCTTGACCTTGAAAACCTGAAAACATCTAAAAATCAGGCAGATGACATCAAAAAGGCTCTCGAACAGGTTAAGTCCGAAAACGGCTATATGTTCGGTTCTGACGAGCCTTTTCAGAATCCTGTTAAGGACACGGGAAATCCTATCCCGACAGGAATTACAAAGGAAATGTTCGCAAAAATGGGTTACAGCGAGCGTTTAAATCTAAAAAAGAGTGACCCACAGAAATATGAACAGTTGAAAGGATGATTAAATTATGCCAAATCAGGTAACAAAAATTTCTGACCTTATCGACCCCGAGGTTATGGCTGATATGATTTCAGCGAAAATCCCGAATAAGATTGTTATTGCTCCGTTTGCAAAGGTTGATACAACCCTTACAGGTGTGCCGGGCGATACTATCACAGTTCCGCAGTATGCTTACATTGGTGACGCTGTAGATGTTGCCGAGGGTGTTGCGGCTGAAACCGTAAAGCTCACTGCAAGCACCACAAAGGCAACTGTAAAAAAGGCAATGAAAGCCGTTGAGCTTACAGATGAAGCAGTATTAAGCGGTTACGGCAACCCTGTCGGTGAAGCTAACAATCAGATTGCTAAGGCAATTGCTTCAAAGGTTGACAATGACGCAATGGACGCTCTTCAGACTGCACAGCTTGTGTATGACGGTTCAGGCTCAATTATCAAGTACAATTCGGTTGTTGACGCTATTGACCTTTTCGATGAAGAGGCAAACACAGACAAGGTTATGTTTGTAAACCCAAAGCAGGTTACACAGCTTCGCAAGGACAGCGACTTTATTTCTGCCGACAAGTACCCTAATCAGGTTATGATGTCAGGCGAAATCGGCAAGATTGCAAACACAAGAATTGTGCCTACAAGAAAAGTTCCGCTCTTGAACGAGTGGTACAAGGCTGACGAAAGCGGTACAGCCGTAACAGCTTCAAATCTTGAAGAGGTCAAGAAAACAATGCCTCTTGTAAAGATTGGCGACAAGGTAACAAAGGTATCTGTACCGTGCTATTCAAATCCGATTGTTAAGCTCACAAATGATGAGGAAACAGAGGACGATACAGCGGCAATTACCGTATATTTAAAGCGTGACACAAATGTGGAGGCTGACAGAGTATCTCTTTCAAGAAAGACAGATGTTTCAGCCGACAAGCATTATGTTGTTGCTCTTTCCGACCAGTCAAAGGTTGTTCTTGCAAGAATTAAGAAATAAGGAGTGTTACTATGACCGCTTATGCTGATGAAGGCTATTACATCTCTGAATATCTCTGTGGCAGAAAGGCGGTCATTGTTTCCGCCTTTGATTATTATGCACGCTCTGCAACCCTGCTCATTAAGGCATACACAGGCGAAAATGTTGACGGGAACAATATTCCCAAAAGCGTAAAACTCTGCTGTTGTGAGCTTGCAGAGCTTGTATATAACGATGAAAAGCAGTCCGCAAATTCAGGAATTTCATCTGCAAGCGTCGGTGATGAATCCGTAAGCTATGTGTCTGAAGAAGAGCGTAAAACCGCTCATAAAAAGGCTGTCAGACACACAATTTACAAGTATCTTGCCGACACCGATTTGTTGTACAGAGGTGGTCGCAGATGATTATTACCCCTGAAAGCTCCTGCACAATCTACAGATTCAACGGCTCAGGCTATGACCGATATTTCATTCCCGAATGTCATTGGCAGGAGAACAAGGCTCGCAATGTGCTTAAAAGCGGAATGCAGAACGCTGACAGCGTGACGGTGTATATCCCGATTGAATCCGCAGGGCTTTTGCCCGGCTTTTTAAAGCCGAGCGAAAACCTTTTTGCAGGTCAGCTATGCACCCCTCAGAACAGCGCACAGGACATTATTATTAAGGGCGAGAGTAATTTTACCTTTGATAATTCAAACCCTCAGAGTGTGTCACAGAGCCTTAAAACGCTAAAGCAAAAACACAGGTGCTATGCGGTTATGTCGATTGATGAAAAGCTCTACGGCGTAACCGATTTACAGCACATCAAAATTTCGGCGAGGTGATTGCATGAAGATTGTTCAACCGCCCGATTTTGTCATCAAGTCAAAAAACGGTACGGCAGGTTTCCTCTGGGATAAAAAGTTTGCAGTCCGCAAAAATGCCGATGTGTTAAAGGTGCAAAAGTATGTTGACAGCACGGTTTTACGATTGATGAAACCCTATACACCGTTTAGAAACGGCGTGCTTGAAAAGTCGGCAACCCTCTCAACGGTTATAGGATCGGGCGAAATTCATCAGAACACACCGTATGCGAGGTATCTCTACTACGGCAAGGTTTACGGTCCCAATATCCCGATTAAGGAAAACGGTGCTATTGTGGGCTATTTCAGCCCTAAAGGACAGAAGAAACACCCCACAGGTAAAATGCTTGTTTATTCTCGGGCAAAGCATCCTCTTGCCGGCAAGATGTGGTTTGAACGAATGAAAGCCGACCGTAAAAAAGAGATTTTACAGGGTGCTGCAAAAGTGGCAGGAGGCACGGCAGAATGAACATAATTGAACTTATGCGGAGCATTGTGATGAGCTTTCCAAAGCTGAACGATGTTCTGCACATTGACTACACAACCCCCGACACCGACAGCTACGGCTTATCTCCGACAGGCGACACACTGATTAAATCCGATGTTCTCGGCAATCAGGAGCGACAGCACACATTCATCTTGTACGCTGTTTATCAGTCGGTTAATGACTATGACCGCCTTGCCAACAGCGGACTTATTAACGAGTTACAGCTGTGGCTTGAAAAACAGGCAAAAGGGCAAACGGTGACCGTAACGGTTGGCGACAATGAGCTTGCAGGTACGCTCACAAAAATAACCTGTTCAAACGGTATGCTTTATGACATACCCGACAGCAATTTAATCGGTAATGTAATGTATCAGTTACAGATTACCGCAGATTACAAAATCGAAAGTGAGGAATTTTAATTATGGCAACAACACCCGATATCGGTAAACTTAAAAGAAGCTACCTAATGCACTTTATTGACGCTTCGTTCGGCACAGGCGAAACCCCTAAGTGGTTTTTGATTGGTCGTGACATTGAGGATATGTCCGTTGAACTCAACCCCGACACAGAAACAGTCAAGAACATTCTTGATGAAACCGTTGTAAACGATAACGGCTATGAACCGTCAATTGACGCAGACACTTATTACGCAAACACAGGCGATGCAATCTATGAAAAGATTAAGGATATTGCAATGAACCGCCTTACAGGTGATGACTGCAAGACTGCAATTCTTGAAGTCCTTGTTGATAAGAAGACAGGTCCGTATGACGCTTGGACTGAAACCTGTATCGTAAAGCCACAGTCCTACGGCGGTGCTCAGGGCGGTGTGAACATTCCGTTCAACATCGCATTTAACGGCGACAGACAGCAGGGTACGGCTACAATTGAGAAGAAAGTGCCGACCTTTACCGCAACGGTTTAATCTTTGGGGAGGGATTGATTTATGCAGAAACTTGTTTTTGACAGAGGTTACAAGGAGTATCAGATTGGCGATGACGAAAACGCAGTAATCCGTATCAATACCGCGGATGTGGGCATTCTTGCAAGGCTCAACGAGGCAGTCAAGAATATTGAGCAGATTCGGAAGAAGTATGAAAACGCTGAAAAAGCTGAAAACACAGACGCAATTCAGCTTATCATCGAGTGCGACAAGGACATCAGAGAACAGATTAACTACATTTTCGGTTCGGATGTCTGCACGGTTGCCTTTGGTGAAATTAACTGTCTTTCACTTGCGGGCGGTAAGCCGATTTTTGAAAACTTCCTTGAAGTGCTTATTCCTGTTATGCAGGCGGATTTTGAATCGGCACAGAAAATTTCCGATGAGAAAGTCGGCAAATACACTTCACAGGTGAAAAAGTGATTGAATTACTGCCGAAAAGCCTTGAGGTTGACGGCAGAAACTACGAAATCAATTCCGACTTCCGTGTTGCTCTGCTGATTTTCAAAGCCTATGCAGACGATGATCTGAATGATTTTGAAAAATGCCGAGTGTGTGTCGAGTGCCTTTACAAGGAGATTCCCGAAAATTACCAAAAGGCACTTGACAGGGCAACTTGGTTTCTTGACGGCGGAGATATTCCCCAGGGCAAACAGCTCCCTGTCCGTGTGCTTGATTGGGAACAGGACGGACATATAATCTTCCCTGCTCTGAATAAGGTTGCAGGAGCGGAAACACGCACAGTCGATTATATGCACTGGTGGACTTTTCTCGGCTTATTCAATGAAGTGGGCGACGGCTTGTTTACACAGGTGATTTCAATTCGCACCAAAAAGGCAAAGCATAAAAAGCTCGACAAAACCGAACGGGATTTTTACAGCGAACATAAAGAACTTATCGACCTAAAGCCCAAACTCACAGCAGAAGATAAAGAGGAAATTGACTTCATAAATTCGCTTGTGTAGTGTAGTATCTTATCACATATTGTTGACATTCTCTAAATGTTAGTGTATGATTAAGTAAAAATTATATTGTTTTAACATTTAGGAGGGTGAATGATGAAAAAACTCATAGCGTTAGCATTAACCGCAGTTTTTGCAGTATCGCTTGTTGGTTGCGGTACAACAGCGGAAAGCAGTTCAAACACCGATATAAAGGCTGAAACTTCCGAAATGGTAACAACTGAGGTGGCTAAGTACAGTAATGTTGCAATCAATTCAGCAAAAAAAGCCATTCAATATATGCAGAGTTATGTTGACGGAACACTTACTGCCGAAGAAGCAGAAGCAAAGCTCGATGAGATTGAAAATGACCTCGGTGATTATATTCTGAAAAATGAAAATCTTCCGACAACTGATAATGACCGTTGGATTAGCGGTGAGATAGATTTGGCTAAATATTCTCTTGGCACTGATAAAGTCGCAAGTGTTACAGAGCATATGGATAAGCTGAAATCAATGATTGAATAAAACGAAACAGCCACTCCAAACGGGGGTGGCTGTTCTTTTGCAAAATTTTATTAGCGTACATCATAACGGTGTGCGCTGTTTTTATGCCCATTTTTAAATGAAAGGATGTGAAAATATGGCAGTTGACGGTTATCTGAATTTTGACACGAAACTTGATACATCGGGTTTTAACGGCGGTTTGGCACAGGTTAATACTACTGTTACCAAATCAATCGAAAGGGTAAAAAATCAGCTTAAGACCTTTGCAAAGACTGCCGCTGTTGCTTTCAGCACTTATGCAATTACAAATTTCGGCAAAGAGTGCATTGAGCTTGGTTCTGACCTTGCGGAGGTGCAGAATGTTGTTGATGTTACTTTTCCGGCAATGACCAAACAGGTTGACAAGTGGGCAAAAAGTGCAGCTAATTCTTTTGGTTTGTCCGAAACAATGGCAAAGCGGTATGTCGGTACTTTCGGCTCAATGGCTGAGGCTTTCGGTTTTACAGAGAAAGAAGCCTATGATATGTCAACCACGCTGACAGGACTTGCAGGCGATGTTGCTTCATTCTACAACATCAGACAGGACGAAGCCTATACAAAACTTAAATCAGTATTTTCGGGCGAAACCGAAACTTTAAAAGATTTAGGCATCGTAATGACACAGACTGCGCTTGACAGCTATGCCCTTGCAAACGGTTACGGTAAGACCACAGCTAAAATGACCGAAGCCGAAAAAGTAACATTGCGTTACAAGTTTGTTCAAGACCAGCTCGCCAATGCGACGGGTGACTTTGCCCGAACGCAGGACAGTTGGGCGAATCAGACAAGAATTTTACAGCTCCGACTTGACAGCCTGAAAGCTACACTCGGTCAAGGTCTTATCAATGTGTTTTCTCCGCTGTTAAAAAATCTTAATTCCTTTATTGAAAAATTAGATGTTGCAACGGAAAAATTCAAAAGCTTTACGGAACAGGTTTTCGGCTATTCATCTGCAACCGACAATTCCGCAAATTCCGCAAGCTCTGAAATGACAGACCTCACCGATGAAACAAAGAGTGCAAACTCTGCACTTGCCACAACATCGAAAAAGACAAAGGAAATTAAAGACAATCTTCAAGGATTTGACAGGCTCAATGTAATGAGCCTTGAAAACAGTTCATCAGATGACAGCACAGCAGTAAACAGCCCCACAAAGAAATCTTCTAAAGCCGCAGTTAACGCACTTGATACTGCCGCAACAGCGATTGAAAAGCGTACAAACAAGGTTTTTGACAGCATTAAAAGAGCCTTGAATAATCTGAAAAATGCTTTTGTTTCAATCGGCGAATCGTGGAAGAGAGTGTGGAAAAACGGCACAGGCGAAAAGATTATTGGAAACATAAAACAGCTTTTGAAAAATGTTTTTGACATCATCGGTGATATTTCGGGAGCGTTTACAAAGGCTTGGAATAAGGCAGGACTTGGTGACGAGGTTGTGCAATCCATTATCGACAAATGGAACAGCTTGCTTGAACTTGTAAACACGATCGCAGAGGATTTCCGCAAGGTTTGGAATAACGGCACCGGTGAAAGAATTTGGACTAATATTCTGAATATCATCAAAAACTGCAACAATTACACCAAAACTCTGAGGACTAAAATCAAACAGGCTTGGGACAAAAATGAATCGGGCAAAAAGATTTGGGAAGCAATCCTTGGCATTGTTGAAGATATCACAGGCTTTTTGAGCGATATGTCAGAAATTCGCCTTGAATGGCTTGAAAGTCTTGATTTGTCACCGCTTGTATCAGCCGTTGCCGACCTCGGACAGGCATTCAGAGATTTGCTCAAAGCCTGTGGAGATAAGCTGAAACAGGCATACAAGAATATTCTTCTCCCACTTGCAAAATGGACAATTGAAGAAGCAGTTCCGAAACTTGTAGAAGCCCTTGCAGGAGCGTTAGAGCTTTTGGGTAAAATGGTAGGTTCAATAAGTGCAGACGCTTTGCAGGCGCTTGCAGGAGCATTAGTCAGTTTCGGCACAGCTCTTGTGATTTTTAAAACTGCACAAGCTATTGCAAAAGGCATAGACAGGATAAAAAACGCAATAGACGGTATGGTTACTGTTTTTAGCACGCACCCTGTCCTTGCTGTCGTAGGCGGTGTTGCAAGTGCGCTGACAGGTCTTGTGACAGCTATCAAACTTGCTAATGACGAAGAACTTGAAAAGCTCGGATTTAAACAGGCAACAGAAGAAATGCAGGGTTATGTTGATGCAGTTAATCAGTGTAAAGAAGATGTCAGTACTTTATGCGACGAAATCAAAGAATCGCTTGATAATACTTCCGCGGATATGGGAGTTATTGATAACTACAAAAAGCGACTTGATGATTTGCTGAAGAAGGCTAATCTTACCCCTGAGGAACAGGCAGAGCTTGAAACTATCGGCGAGTATTTTTCTGACAAGTACCCTGAATTTGAAAAAGCTTGGGATAAGTACATATCAAAAGATGATAAAGGCAAAATTCGTATAAACGGTAATACCGATGAAATCATAACAAAACTTGACGAACTTATTTTGAAGTACAAGCAGGTTGCAAGTTCAAGTGCAATTTCTGACCTTATGGAAGAAAATTCAAAGGCGATGATTAAATCAAACAAGAGCGTAAGTGATGCGGCTGTTAAGTACAAACAAGCGCAACAGGCTCTTGATGAATTTAAGGAAAAATGGAACTATGATAATCTCAATTTAGATGTTCCTGATTTTTGGACATTACAGAGTGTTGACCGAAAAGCAAACACCTCTTACGGAAAGTTGAAAGATGAATACGAAGAACTGAAAAGCAAACTTGACGAAGCAAGTTTAGGTTACGATGAAACCTGTGAAAAGGCGGCACAGCTTGAGCTTAACAGTTCAGACCTTGCGCGAATGCAGGCAGTTGTAAACGGTAATTACAGTGATGCCTCTGCGGTTCTTATGGCTTACAATGCAGGCCTTATCAGCACCGAACAGGTTCAAAAATCTCAATGGAAGTCTTTGGATAATCTTACACAAGCTGCCAAGGATTCAGGCAAGAATATGGTCTTTGGCATGTCTACAGGTGTCAAGGAATATATCGGAGATGTTAGAAAAAAAGGTCTTGAAACAGCCTCTACATATCTTGACGCTCTTAACGGCAAAGACGGTGTGGACTGTCATTCACCGTCAAAGAAAACATACAAAACAGGTGTATATGTTATGCAAGGATTGATTAATGGTATTAATTCCATGAAACTTCACCTTATGGTATGTATGAACAGCTTGGGAAATGTGTTTACAAATTCTTTTAATTCGATTTTGGGCAAAACGGAAGGCTTTATCAACAATTTTGTTAGTCCGTTCAACAGCCTCGGCAGTGCTATTTCAGGCGGAATGAGTACAGCGGCAAAGATTGCTTATGAAGCGTTAGGGGGCATAAACGGCAATGTCGGACTGCCTAACATTACGGTCCCCCGACTTGCCACAGGCACGGTTGTTCCGGCAAATTACGGTGAATTTCTTGCCGTACTCGGTGATAACAAGCGTGAGGCTGAGGTTGTTTCGCCGATTTCAACTATCAAACAGGCACTTATTGAGGCTATGGCAGAGATAGGCTCAACAGGTGACAGCGGTGACATTAACCTTACTGTAAATCTTGACGGCGAAGTGATTTTTAACAACATTGTAAAACGCAACAACGCAGTCAAAAAGCGTCACGGTGTCGGTGCGTTAGGTTAGGAGATGATGACATGGCAAATTTTAAAGGTTACTTAATAAAGTTCCCTAAGAGCGGTAAGCTGTTTCCGCACGAGCTTATTGCAAAGGATAACTACAACGGCACTCCACTCCAGAGAACCGAAATCAAGGCATACCGTGACAGCAACAACCTTATGCACCGCACAACTTCGCCAAATTACAAGTCGAAAATTGAGTTTACAACCGTTGATGAACTCACCCTTGCACAAATGCAGTCGATTAGAAATGCTTTGAATAGTTCGTGGGATAACTCTCAACAGCGTAAAATCCGTGTCGAGTATTGGGACGATGAACTTCTTGCATATCGCACAATGACCGCCTATGTGCCCGACATCACCTATCAGGTCAAGAAAATCACCAAAAACAACATCATATACAATGCCGTGACTTTCACTTTTATTGAGTATTAAGGGGGGTGACAGATTGCAATCCGTTTCAAGTACGCATAAGCAGAAAATTATTAACGAGCTTATTTCAAACAAGCTCGAAATCTTTTCATCTGACAGCAAGTTTGATGTCATCACCGAAACCAACATTGAAAGCGAAAGTATGAGCCTTAAACAGTCGATTTGTGACGAAAACAAATTAAAGTTCGGCGGTTGCATTGCTTCCGAATTTAAAATCGGATTGCTGAACACCGTTGACAGAACTTTTGATGTTTCAAAACTTGTCGGTTGTTGGATTTTGGTTAAGCTGACACAAACTTTTCCGTCAGGCTCTCCGATACTGCCAAGCAGTTCATTATATCCAAGCGACACACTCTATCCGGGCGAAGCCGTGACAACAAAGTCGTGGTGCATTTTTAACGGTATGATTGACAAAGCCGAGGTCAATAAAACGGATCAGAACAAAATCAGCATAACCGCCTATGATGTGATTTCACAGCTTTATGAAACCGACTGTACGAACGTTCTGCAAAAGCTCTGGAATAACAATACTGACGGCATTTCGGTCTATAAACTGTTGGCAATGGTTTCTGAAAAATTTATTAACCTATGCGGTCAACCTGATGCCCATTTTTTATCCGACCGTTTACTTAACGAGGTTATCAACAAGGTTGAGAATCTGACTGTTAAGAATATGAAAATTTTTAACAAAGTATGGCTTAATGATTCCGAAAAGGTTAATTACGGTCAATTGCTTAATTACACGGCGGAAATGCTCGGTGTGTTTGCTTTTGCTAAACCCGATAACCGAAAAGGCGGTAACATTGTTTTTATCAACCTTGAAACCGATACAACAAAAGCAGAAAAATATGACTTTTACGAGGCATTCAACGCTGACGAAAAATCAAGCGGTACATACGGGACTGTTGACTTTGCAATCGGAGGTGCTACACGAACCGCAAAAGTGCGCAGTTACAAGTTTTTAGGCGGTAAAACCTATGATATGACAGATAACATTCTTGTATGGCAGGAAAACGATAACGCAGGCGGTGCGTGGATACATAAGTTTGAAAATTTGTTTTCAGGCGATACAGGCAAGCGAATACACCATAAAATTTATAAGCCTATCGAGGCAACCCTTGACGGCAGACTGTGGGTTGAGCCGGGTGATATGATACAGATTAAATATTATGTAACCGACGCTGACGGCAACTATGCCTATAACGCTGACGGCACTCCGCAAACCGCAACCGTGACATCATATGTGTTATCGAGAGAGCTTACAGGCATACAGGCACTCACAGACAAAATCACAGCGAAAGGAGAATAAAAATTGAACAAATACACACGAATGAACTGGGAAAACACTCCCTCAACAGCAACTCCGCTGACTGCCGACAACCTCAACCATATGGACGAGGGAATTGAACGGGCAACAGACGGAGCAATTGCACTTGAAACCGAAATAGCCACAGCAAGAGGCGGTCAAAATTCACTCGGAGCAAGGCTTGATACAGCCGACGCAAATCTTACGAAAAAAGCAGATAAAACCAGCACTCTTGCAGGCTATGGCATTGTAAACGCTTATACAAAAACCGAAATGCTAAACTTTTTGGCAAAAAAAGAAGACAACTCAAACAAAGTAAGCTCCAAAACGGACATCACAGACAGCAGTACTAATTATCCGAGCGTTAAATATCTAAACGATTTCTATTACGATGCAAGCAAAAGTTACTCATCGGAAGAAACAAACGAGCTTCTCGGAAACAAGGCAGATGTCAATTCCGTTTATTCAAAGGTTGAAACTGATAATTTGCTTGCAAACAAAGCTGACAATGCAGATGTTGATGCTTTACTGGCAAACAAAGCTAACCTTGTTAACAGCTTGAATATTTTCGATTTCGATGAGTGGTCAAATAATTTGCAAAAATCAAGTAAGCCAATTGCTCACGGTACACTTGATGAGCTGAATTTTGACGAAAAATCAATTACCTTTACCGCTACGGGAAAAGACACCTATACAAATAGTTGGCAGGTATCTCTTGCCGGAACAACGAAAATAAGTGTAAAACCGAATACCAAATATTGGGTATATTATACTGTAAACAACTATGCTTGCCATTCTGCGGTTTTTTTTAACGGAAACCATACTGATGGAGCTCTTGTATTTATAAAGAATGGTAAAGGAACATTTGTCACAAACAATGATACATCGTTTATAACGATTAGGTTTGGTACTTATAATAGTGGTACTTTCAAGGTGTCCAAAATTATGATTGCCGAAAAAGAATCAATCTACTTACCGAATGAAGTTGCAGAGGGCGTCCCAGAGGTTGCAGACGAAATTTTGGCATTTGAAAAAACAACCCAAGCCTCACTTGACAGAAAATATGACAGTTCAAATGTTGAACTTGGTACAGCTACTCTTACTCCGTATTCTACTATTACTGATAAAATAAAATCTGCTACTTGCCTTTATGAAAAAATTGGCGATATCGTTATTGTAAATGTCACCGTCATTATGAACGCAACATCTTTAGGCGGAACATCTGCAATATCTTTGCTCAATATGCCGTTTTCAAACAAATCGGATGTGATTGTTCACGATATCGGCATAAGCAAAAACGGCGGAATGTTCAGAGGAAGTGTAACCAAATCGGCTTGGTTGCAGTTTACTCCGCTCAATAAACAGGCTTATAATTTCGTTGCTGATGAGCAGGTAAACTTTTCTTTGATTTACAAAATATAAAAATAACGGAGGTATGAAAAATGGAACTTAAAGAAAAAATCACACTCGATATGCTCACAAAGGACAGCGTGTCGGTACTCAGACAGCAGTTTTTGACCTTTAACGGTGAAGAAATGCAGGTCGGCGGAAACATCCGCAATGCATACATGAACAGCAAATCGGGCAGAGAACAGCTCAAAACGGTGCTGTCGGATGAATACTATAACGCTGTCATGGCGGTGTGGGGAACAGACCCAACCGTTGATGAGCCTGCGACAGAAAGCGAGGTGTAAACAATGAAAGAAAACATTTTACAGGCATTATTTGCCACTGTGTGCGGTGCAATTGTCGCATATCTTAACATCTTGCTTGTGCCGTTTGCGGTGATGATTGCGGTAATGATTATCGACTACATCACTGGAATGGCACAGGCATACATAAGCCACACGCTGAACAGCCGTGTCGGTGTAACAGGCATTATCAAAAAGGTAGGCTATATCGTAGCTGTAGCAGTCGGTATTGTTGCCGACTATCTCATCAGTTCGGCACTTGTCAACTGCGGAATCGACTTGCGGATTAACTACTGTATCGGCATGATTGTTACGATTTGGTTTATCATCAACGAATTAATTTCAATTTTAGAAAACCTCTCGGAAATTGGTATTCCATTGCCGAAATTTTTGGTATCAATCGTCAAGAGATTAAAGACAACAGTCGAAGTAAAAACAGATGAAAGTGAGGAATAATTATGTCAGCAAAAAGAATTTATCTCAGTCCGTCAAATCAGAACAGAAATACCTATGCAACGGGCGGTACAAACGAAATGGCTCAGTGCGACAAAATTGCCGCCGCAGCAGCCAAAGCACTCAAGCGTTGCGGTTTTGAGGTTATGGTCGCAAAGTCGGGAACGCTTATGCAGACACGCTGTCCCGAATCGGACAAGTTCGGCGCAGACATTCATATGCCGATTCACACCAACGCTTTTAACGGCAAATACACAGGCGGTACAAGAGTTTTCTGCCTGAACTCAAACGGCAGAAAGGCTGCCGAATCGGTGAAAAACGCCCTCGGAGCAATCTCGCCAGGCAAGGATGATTCGGTCAGCTACAAAACCGACCTTTACGAAATCAATGTGCCGAGGGCATTGACCGTGTATGTTGAGTGTGAATTTCATGACACCGTGACAGGCTCGAACTGGATTCGCAATAACACAAACGCTATCGCTGAGGCAATCTGCAAGGGTATGTGTAACTACTTCGGCTATAAATATAAGTCGGCAAGCTCATCAGGTACAACAAAGCCTGCACAGACATCGAAGCCGACAACATCAAAGCCGAGCACATCAAAAGCGTTTAAGCCGTACATTGTCAGGATTACCGCAAATGACGGTGTGAACATCCGCAAGGGTGCAGGCACAAACTATCCCGTATGTGGCTCAATTGCAAAAGGCGGAGCGTACACGATCGTAGCCGAAAAGACAGGCACAGGCGCAAAAAAGTGGGGCAAACTCAAAAGCGGTGCCGGCTGGATTGCCCTTGACTACACAGCAAAATTAAATAAAGCTTAAGGTAAAATATAACACATAATTGCAAAAATATTCCCCTCATCCGCTGTAAAAAAAGCGAGTGAGGGGGATTTGTTATTTGTTATTATTTTCTGTCGCAATCCTTTCGAGCTCACGGATACAGTTTACAAATTAAAGGTGAGGTGAATATCACAACTTTTTCTGCCTTGCATTTGCCTAACATTTTTAACCGTTTTTCTTGTATTTTAGCATATTTTAGCAGATAAAAGGCAAAAAAATAACCGCACTAAAAAGCTTAAAAATGGCTTTCTAATGCGGTTTTTTCTATGGTCGAGGTGACAGGACTTGAACCTGCGGCATCTTGGTCCCAAACCAAGCACTCTACCAAACTGAGTTACGCCTCGACGTTGCAAACACAACGTTGTTAT
>ERZ779865.1796-NODE-1796-length-14846-cov-7.815766_pt1 | contig 14846 bp, 10 predicted proteins | sample MGYA00433088_ERZ779865 | MGnify/ENA primary metagenome ERZ779865 (study PRJEB29588, sample SAMEA2151703) | human gut metagenome | biome: human gut; feature: human-associated habitat; material: faeces | place: Denmark | collected 2008/2010 ... | reverse complement strand
ATAAAATCGCGGGCACGTACAATAGGCCCCGCTACCAGCTGCGGAAAAAAAGACACATAAAATGTATAATCCAGCAACCTGTTCAAAGGAACCAGCTCACGACGGTAAACATCTATGGTATAACTTAAAGACTGGAAAGTGAAGAACGATATCCCCACCGGCAAGAAAATATCCAACGGCTGGAATTTACCATTCCACAAAGGAGCCAGTATCTGATAAAAGAAATTGGTGTACTTGAAATAACAGAGCAATCCTAAATTTATTCCCAGACTTGCCAGCAGCAAAAACATCCGTTTCCATTGAGTTTCGGTATTCGCCATACGCCCTGCCAGCAAGAAATCCGTCACTGTCACCACCCCCAGCAAGAAAAAATAAAAACCGCTACTCTTATAATAGAAATAATAAGAGAACAATGTGACGAACAGCAGACGGGCCGTTGTCCGTTTCTGCAAAAGCATATAGACAAAGCTGAATCCCAGAAAGAGCAACAGAAATACTCCGCTGTTGAAAATCATCGGCTGCCGGGGATCATAAGTCAGCACTTCAGCCAGTTTGTGCCAGTCAATCAAAGTTGTATCAGTCCAGTTTAGTTGCCACATAATCGTTGTATGCCTTTATAAATGCTTCATGTAATAATAATCCTTGCAAAACATAACCCTCTTGCGTGAAATGAATCCGGTCACGTTGGAACATATTAGCAGCCGTCCAGTTGCGGCAAGCCCGTTCCTGTCCTCCGGCAATGTCATAAAGATCCCAGAGGGCCAGCCCGTTGTCTGCGGCAAAACGTTTCTCCGTTTCCACCACACGAGGAGTACGGGTGTTGATGGTTTTTCCCCGTCTTCCGCTGCGCATATAAGCTCCCGGAGGAGTGGTAAGCAGAAAAGCAGCATGCGGACAGCGGTTTTTCAGTTCCGTAAAAAAGCTGGTAAGCTGCCGTCTGTGTTCTTCGGCAGAATAGTTTCTTCCATGAGCCTCGTTGGTTCCAAACGACACGATGATCAGATCGGGATCCAGTCCCGCCACAGCGTGCAGATTTTCAGGGGTAGAGAAAGAAGCACATGTCGCTCCGTTTATGCCCATGATGTGGTAAACGATGCCCGAAACACCCGTTTCCTGAGCCAGTCCCGAAGAACGGTAGGTCACCGGCTGATCAACCACGGCCTCACTTCCGAAATCGGCTTCCAGTGCCTTGCGCATAATATAAGGGAAAACATGCCCTCGCACGTGCGAATCACCGATGTGTACAATCCGCACAGGACGGTCCAGCCGTTGCAGGGACTCCCAGAATGCGTTCAGTGAACCGGTGGGATCATCAATCCGGTTCTCCTGTGTATTCTTGAACGATGCCGGCATGGGGTCTTCGACCTCCACAAAACGCATCAGCTTCTGCATCTCACTGCTGGAATACACCGGCCCCGAATTCTTGTCATGCGGCGGCTGCTCCGGAAGCGGATCTTGTGCATGCATCTCCTTCCAGCCCGGCAGACACAGCAGGACAATCCAGAAAAGCTTCCATATCCCGGTACTACTCAGTTTCATAGGCTTTGCGTTTCTCATATTGCTCCATACCGTACATCAGGGTTTCAAACAGGATGCCTGCCAGATGCTTGCCACCCCGGAAATTAATGTGCGTATAATCATAATTGGCCATGGAAGGCTTGCTGTTTACCATATCAACGATACTTCCCTCTCCTCCCATTGCTTCATACATGTTCCAGAAGGCCGTATGTGTTTCAGCGGCCAGGGCCTGCTGATAACGGATCAGATTCTTCACGCCCGGCATGGTGCGCAAGTTGCCGTCTTCATCACGATGTTCACGGTCGCCCACTCCGACAATCAGAATCGAAGCCTGAGGAAAGGCTTTTCTCAGGTATTCTACCACTTTAATCATCGGATTCTTATAATAAGAATAGTTCACTCCGCCTTCGAAAGCGACATTCAGTCCATACTGAAGAACAATCAGATCATACGGACGCAGACGGTTGTAATCTCTCAAGATTTTCATCGGAATGTTTCCCAGCTGCTGACCGCTGCTGCCTCTCGTACTGAAATTATCGACCACGATTCCGCTCTCGGGATCCATCGTCACTCCATAAAACAGGGCATTCGGAGCCGACTTCAACACTTTCCAGCGAACACTTCCGATATTACCTCTGACGGAAACGGCCTGCAATGCACTGTCACCAGCCAGAGCATAAGTCACCGGTTCCCGGCCGTTTACCTCAGCTGACAAGACCACCGAATCGGGAGCCAGCAGATAGAAAGTAGATACCTGGCAGGTATCCAGCAGGGAAGTATACTTGCGCTGCCCCTTCAAGGTGACAGAAGCTCCAGCAGAAGCCTGTGAATAAGAGTTGGAAATATCCTGACGGGAGCGGTCAAAGCCAATGGAATCGGTCGTGAAATGGCTGTTCCATCCCGAGAAAGAATGACCTACCGTGGGACGGTAACCGGAGATACGGGAAGTCACCTGCACATATCCTACCCCGCATCCGCCAAAACGTTTCTGCAACATATTGCGCAGGTCAGAGGTCAGGATGTCTGCCTCGATGAAAGAGTCCCCGAAATAAGCAATGCGGACAGGACGTCCGAGCGACTGTCTCTGTAGCAACGCTTCATAAAAGAAACGGAGACCGCCACGTTTCGTCGAATCGGAATAGTCTTCAATGCATGTCAGCCCCGTCTTGCATGTATCAACAAATGCAGGACGTACCGGAGGCGGAAGTACCAGTGTATCCGAATCGGCAACCAGCGGAGCAGGTTCGACCTTATCCGGACGTACATCTGACAGCAGATCTACTCTTCGCAAAGGTTTTCCTCCCAACGACAGCTTGGGAAGAAAATACATGGCTTCCAGGCCAACTACGACCAGAAGCGTCAAAAGAAACGTAGCAACTATTTTATTTTTCATGATTTACCGCTAAAACGATGCAAAGATAGCGGTTTTTTGAGGACTTCGTTCTAAACGAACTGCTTTTCCTTCATTTGGCATAAAAAAGCATCGACCATCTCAGAGCCTTTCCGCGTCGTGATGCCTCTCATATGCAGCAGGGTTATCTCGCTATAAATCTCCACAAGCGGATAACTCTCGAGCATATCAGAATAGATCAGCAGGTCCATCTGCATAACCATTGCCTGATTGATGATATCAAAATTTATATCAGGACGGAAGATTCCCTGTTCTACTCCCCTATTGAAATACTTTAAAATTGCCGAATCACATTTTTTCCGTTCTTCACGCATATAGTCCAACACCTTGGGATATTTACGTAGATCCCGAAAGAACTGAGGATTCAGGTTACAGAGTTCTGACAACTTTCTTTTATAAAAAGCAAAGATTACCTCCAGGACATTTTCAGTCCTGGTGGTAACCTCAATCATTGCTTCATTCACTTGCTGCTGTTGCATACGCAATCCTTCAAGCAAGAGATTTTCCTTGTCACGAAACAGTTCGTACAAAGTGCGTTTGGAGATGGAAAGGGAAAGAGCGATGTCATCCATGCGTACACACCGGATTCCCAACTTTGTGAAAGCCTCCATTGCGGTTTCCACAATTTGTTCTTTCAGCTTTTTCTTGTCATTTCTCTTTCGTCTTAACGTCTCCATACCCGCTATTAATGGATAATTCCCAACTGAGAAGTCTGTACAAACTCAATGATCTGTTCGATCTCCGGTCCGTTAGGAATCTGTTCCTTGATACGGAGCAAAGCATCGTGCTGCGATGTATTGGCCTTGTAAAGAATACGATAAGCCTGAGCAATATGTTTGATCAGTGTTTCTGAGAAACCGGCATGCTCCAGCACCTTCGTATTGATGCTATAGAAAGCGATCGGCTCGTGAGCAGCAACAATAAACGGAGGGATATCCTTGATAAAACGGCAACCTCCCTGCACGATGGAGTAACTTCCCAAACGGGTATTACCCTGCATCAGGACATTTGAAGTCAGAATCGCGCAGTCATAAATCCGGCAGTTACCGGATACCTGAGAGCCGTTACCGATAATACAGCGGTTACCGACTTCTACATCATGCGACAAACGTGCTCCCGTCATGATAAAGTTTCCATCACCCACCTTTGTTTCATGTCCGGCATGTGTGGCACGAATAATCACGGCATTCTCACGAATCACATTGTCATTACCGATACGTGCGATCGTTTCTTCGCCCGTAAACGCAAAATCCTGAGGAACGGCTGCAATCACCGCTCCCTGATAAATCGTATTTCCGTTTCCTATACGCGCACCACTCATAATGCTGGCATAGGGCATAATGACATTATTATCGCCTATTTCCACATTCTTGTCAATATAGGCAAACGGATGAACTGTTACATTGGATCCGATCTTTGCAGAAGGATCTACATAAGCCAAAGGACTAATCATAGTTACATATTTTTAAGGTTACTTATTCTCTACCGCCTCCCAATGCGCTGTACAGATTGATAACAGCCTGCATGCGCTGGAAATTATCAGAAACTTCACTCAACTGGGCGCTCAACAGATTCTGCTGGGCGGTCAGAATTTCCAGATAAGTTGCATCTCCACTCTGGAACAAAGCTTTCGTATAAGTAACTGCCTTATCCAGCTGTTCAACCTGTCCACGATCTTCGATCAGTTTCTTATTCTGCGTATCAAACAGATACAAAGCATCGCTCACTTCCTTACCTGCTTCCAGAATAGTCTGCTGGTAATTCATCTGGGCAATCTTTTCTTCTGCCTTGGATACCTTCAAATTAGCAATCAGCTTGCGGTGATTGAAAATCGGCTGAGCCAGAGAAGCCAGTGCCTGCAGCATGAACTGTCCGGGATTTGCCACAGAAATACCTGAACCGTTTGTCCAGCCGGCAGTAGCCGTAATGTTCAGTCCCGGATAGAAAGCAGCACGTGCAGAGTTCGTTGTATAATAAGCCGAAGCCAGAGTCATTTCTGCAATCTTCACATCCGGACGGTTTTCAAGCAACTGCATCGGAACACCGGCAGCCAGTTCTTCCGGCATCACCTGTTCATCCAGTGTATTGCGGTCGATCGTCTGCGGAGCTTTTGCCAGCAGAACAGACAGAGAGTTCTCAGTTTCACGAACCTGACGTTTCAACTCCATCAGCGAAGCTTCTACCTGATGACTGGCAGCACGCATCTGGGCAACGGCAGCTTCAGTTGTCATACCGGCTATTTTCATAGCTTCCATGACACGGACATTTTCCTTATAGATAGCAGCTGTTTCAGTCGTAATCTCTACCTGACGGTCAAGCATCAGCAAAGAGTAATACATATTGGCAATGCCACAAATAATCTGAGAGCGTACGGCCTGCTCTGAATACTTGCTTTGTTCGTATGCCACTTTCTGGCCACGTTTGGTATTCAGAATCTTTCCGAAGAAATCAAGTTCCCAGCTTGCTGCAACCGGCAACTGATAAGCCTTTACATAAGTGCCGCCATCCATGCTGGTAGCTGTTCCCTGGGGAGCCAGGTTGATGGAAGGTAAATAAGACAACTTTGCAGATGTCAACATTACCTTTGCTTCCTGTACACGAAGAGCTGCTGCCTGCATGTCCACATTATTTGCCAGCCCTTCTTCGATCAAAGCTTGCAACTTGGCATCGCGGAAAATATCCTTCCATGGCAGATTTCCCATATTGGTCGTATCAGCAGCCAGCGTGTCCGTTGCTGATGCCGGATCACGATAGATGCCTGAAGCATCTATCGTTTCCGGACGATCGTATGATTTGTAAATGTGGCAACTGCTCATCATAGCAGCCAGACACATCATTCCTATTATCTGTTTCTTCATGTTCGTCTAATCATTTTTTAGTAGGAGAATACTGTTCAATCTCTGCTTCCACTTCACTTTCGTCCAAGCTATCCCATTCCATCGGTTTAACCTTTTCCTGCAACCACTGGAAGATTACAAACAATACCGGAACAATGAAGATCTGCAGAATCATACCAATCAACATACCACCGATGGCTGAAGATCCCAGTGTACGGTTACCGTGAGCACCTACACCGAATGCAAACATCAACGGAAGCAAACCGACGATCATTGCAAGAGAGGTCATCAAGATCGGTCGCAAACGAGCTGCAGCACCCAATACGGCTGCCCAGGATATACTCATTCCCTGCTTACGGCGGTCAAGAGCGAACTCAACAATCAAAATCGCATTCTTAGCCAACAGACCCATCAACATAATCAAGGCAATCTGCATGTAAATGTCATTGGACATAGATCCGATAATCATCTTCAGAGCAGGTATGCTTCCCAGGGCACTGAAACCATTGACGAAAATGAAGCTACCCATCAAACCAAACGGTACTGAAAGCAATACAGCCAACGGAAGAATGTAACTTTCATACTGAGCACTCAACAACAGGTATACAAATACGAAACAAAGAACGAAGATAAGACCTGTCGTACTACCACTTGTAGAAGCCTCTTCACGTGCCATACCTCCCAATTCATAACCAAATCCGGTCGGTAAGTTTTCCTTGGCAACTTCCGCAATAGCCTGCAAAGCCTGACCTGATGTATATCCTGAAGCCGGAGCCACCATGACCTTCATTGATGTATACAAGTTAAAGCGGTTGATGATGTCCGGACCATATACTTTCTTCATGCTGACAAACTGAGTAATAGGAGCCATTTCATTACCACTGCGAACCTTGATTCGATTCAAAGACTCCATATTCTTGGTTGCATCGGGTTCAGCCTGAATCATTACACGATACATCTTACCGAAACGGTTGAAGTTAGATGCATACAGACCACCGAAATATCCCTGCATGGTAGAAAGGATGTCGCTCGGGCTGATTCCCGCCTTTTTACAGGCAGCTGCATCGATATCCAGCTGATACTGCGGGAAGCTCGGGTTGAAAGTAGTTCTTGCTGAGTTAATTTCCGGACGTGCTTCCAAAGCTGTTCTATAGTTATTTACAACTTCAAAGAAGTGATCCAGACTACCACCTGTCTTATCCTGCATATTCAACTCAATATCACTTGATACAGAATATCCCGGGATCATCGGAGGAGCAAAGAACAATACCTGTGCATCCTTAATCACTTTCTGTGCACGCATAAACAAGGTTGCATAAATGATATCAGAGTTCTGCATCATGGAACGTTCTTCCCAGTCTTTCAACTTGATAATGACAGAACCGTAAGAAGGTCCCTGACCACCAATGAAGCTATATCCGGAAATAATAGTACGAGATTCAACAGCAGGTTCGGCTGCAACCAAACTATCTACTTTAGCCAAAACTTCCATTGCACGTTCCTGAGATGTTCCAGGAGGTAAAGTTACAGCACCCATGATAGTACCTGTATCTTCATTAGGAACCATACCTGTAGGAGTGATCTTCATAAAGAATACAAGCAAAACAATAGAAGCTGCTACCAAACCTAATGATAACCATTTCTTATGGATAAAGAATACAACACGTTTCTTGTAACTCTTCAACAATGAATCGTAAGCAGCGTTGAATGAAGTATGGAAACGATCGATAACACTCATTTTCTTTGGCTTGTGTTCTGAATCATGTGGTTTCAGGAAGATAGCACACAAAGCCGGAGACAGTGTCAACGCGTTCAATGCAGAGAATGCAATAGAGATGGCCATGGTAATACCGAACTGACGGTAGAATGTACCTGCTGTACCTCCCATGAAACTTACCGGAATGAACACAGACATCATGACCAATGTAATTGAAACCAATGCTCCACCCAGTTCGCTCATGGCATCAATAGAAGCCTCACGAGATGACTTATATCCCTGGTCCAATTTTGCATGGACACCTTCTACCACCACTATGGCATCATCGACCACAATCGCAATGGCAAGCACCATCGCCGACAGAGTCAACAAGTTCACACTAAATCCAATCAGCTTCAATACGAAGAATGTAGCAATCAAAGCTACCGGAATAGCAATAGCCGGAATCAATGTAGAACGCATATCCTGCAAGAATACATATACAACAATGAACACCAGGATAAATGCTTCGATCAAAGTCTTGATTACTTCATGGATTGATGCATACAAGAAGTCGTTAGCATTTTGAGCAACGTTGATCTTCAGACCGGCAGGCAAACTTTCTTCTGCCTTGCTGATAACATCAAGCAGGTTATTAATAGTTTCAGTAGCATTAGTACCTGCCATCTGGAACACAATACAAGTTACAGCCTTATGTCCGTTTACTGTATTATTAAAGGTATAAGCCAAACGTCCGAGTTCGATACGAGCAACATCACCTAAACGAAGAACTTCTCCATTTGGCAATGCTTTAATAACGATATCTTCAAATTCTTCCGTCTGCTGCAAACGTCCCTTATAACGGATGGTATATTGGAACGTCTGATTACCACGTTCACCGAATTGTCCGGGTGCGGCTTCGATGTTCTGTTCTGCCAATACACCGGAAATATCAGACGGTACCAGGTTATATTGTGCCATGACATCCGGTTTCAGCCAGATACGCATAGAATAATCCATTCCCATTACGTTGGCATCACCCACACCCTTCACACGCTGAATCTCGGGAATCAGGTTAATCTTTGCGTAGTTTTCAATAAACTCAATGTTATACTTATCTTCAGCATCATACAGAGAGAAGATCAACAACATGGAGTTCTGACGTTTCTGGGTGGTAACACCGACTTTGGTTACTTCGGCAGGCAACAGACCCTGCGCCATAGAAACACGATTCTGAACGTTAACCGCAGCCATATCCGGATCTGTTCCCTGATTAAAATATATACTGATATCCGCAGAACCATTGTTTGATGCACTAGACTGGATATACATCATGTTTTCCACACCATTGATCTGGTCTTCCAATGGGGCTACTACTGAATTCAATACAGTCTGCGCATTGGCACCCGTATAAGAAGCTCTTACCGAAACGGTAGGAGGCGCAATGTCCGGATACTGTGTTACCGGCAATGTAGCAAGGCCGATTATACCCAGGATAACTATCAAGATAGATATTACCGTTGACAGTACCGGACGATTAATAAATTTATCTAGTTTCATTCTATTCCTTAATAATATTATACGAATACATTATTCTCCTCACACAATCAATTGAAAGCAGTCTGGATATTTCCATCACGCTGATCCTGGAGGGCTTTCTGATATTTAGCTTCTTTTTGAGCAACAGTAATAGGAACAATCTTCTGTCCATCCTGTAAAGTTTGAACACCTTCCACTACTACCTTATCTCCTTCCTTCAAACCGCCGGTTACGATATAATTCTTACCGTCGTTCAAGTTAGAAACCTGTATTTCCGTATGCTTCAGTGTGCTGTCAGGCTGCAATACATAAACAAATTTCTTATCCTGAATTTCCTGTGTAGCTGTCTGAGGTATCAAAATAATATTATCCATTGCATAAGGGAATACAACGTTTGCCATACCTCCACTACGTAAAATATTTTGCTTGTTCGGGAAAATAGCACGCATGCTAACAGAACCTGTAGTCTGATCGATAACTCCACTTACAGCATCAATTTTACCTTCTGCATCATACATAGTACCATCAGAAAGTTGCAGTTTTACTGCCGGCATTTTTTCTAGCTGTTCTTTCAATGTACCACCAGCTTTTGTCAAAGCCAACAACTGTTTTTCTGTCATAGAGAAATATACATACATATCACCAATCTGAGAAACAGTTGTCAATGGTTGAGCTACCGATGCACTAACCAAAGCACCTACACGGTACGGGAAAGTTCCGATAACACCATCAGACGGACTTGTAACTGTACAGAAGCCTAAATTTTGCTTTGCAGCAGCATAAGCAGCTTCAGCCTGCGCCAGATTAGCCTTAGCTGTCAGTAAATTATTTACAGCTGTCTGATATTCAAAATCGCTGATAATCTTCTGTTCATGCAGCATTTTCTTATTTGCTTCTGTTTCTGTAACAGTCTTTAAATTAGCTTTAGCAGATTCTACACCAGCCTTAGCCTGGTCGTAAGCAGCTTTATACTGAGTTGGGTCTATCTGAAATAGAGCCTGACCCTTACGAACTGTAGCTCCTTCATCTACGCATAATTTCACTATGAATCCTGACACCTGAGGACGAATTTCAATATCCTGCAAACCTTTGATTGTAGCCGGATACTGAGTGGTCTGGCTACTAGAAGTTACTGTAACCGATTGCACAGCAAACTCGTTGTCACCCATTTTCATGCCGCCTTGGCCCCCACCACAGGCAGTCAAAACCGATACCCCTAAAGCCATAAGGGAAATTCGGCTAGAAAAAAAACTTCTGTTTCTTTTTACACTCATATTCATATTATAAAAAAATTAATGTTTTTCTTACCCTCGTTTTATCGTTTCAATAGAAAACTTTTTCAACCCGATTAGTTTTTAACCGTGCAAATATAATGAAAAAACCACTCACAAAACCAACTGTTTAACTAACAATAACCATAAAACTAGGATAGTTATTACATATAGCCAAATTAAAACGACTAATTGACAAATATTATCGACAGAAACTTCTGCATATTATACAAATTACAGTTTTTTAAAAGAAAAAATCTTCCATTTGTTATTTTATTCCTACATTTGCGCTACACATTAATTGATAATTCATAAAACCAATAAAATTATGGTCAAAATAACAAAAGAAGCCGCTTTGCTCTATCACTCACAGGGCAAACCGGGTAAAATTGAGGTCGTTCCGACCAAACCTTATCAAACACAAAGAGACTTGTCATTAGCATATTCGCCGGGAGTTGCAGAACCATGTCTTGAAATCCAGAAAAGTCCTGAAACAGCATACGACTATACTGCTAAAGGTAATTTGGTTGCTGTCATTTCAAACGGAACAGCTGTTCTGGGATTGGGTGACATAGGTGCCATGAGCGGAAAACCTGTAATGGAAGGAAAAGGATTATTGTTTAAAATATATGCCGGCATCGATGTATTCGACATAGAAGTAAACGAAAAGGATCCTGACAAATTTATCGAAGCTGTAAAAGCTATCGCTCCTACATTTGGAGGTATTAACCTGGAAGATATCAAAGCACCCGAATGCTTTAAGATAGAACAACGCCTGAAAGAAGAACTTGACATTCCTGTCATGCATGATGACCAGCACGGAACAGCAATCATCTCAAGTGCCGGTCTGATCAATGCTTTGGAAGTAGCAGGAAAGAAAATAGAAGATGTAAAAATCGTCGTAAACGGTGCTGGAGCTTCTGCTGTATCATGTACCAAGCTGTATGTATCGCTGGGTGCACGCCTGGAAAATATCGTCATGTTGGATAGTAAAGGGGTTATTTCCAAGCAGCGTACCGACCTGAACGAACAAAAGAAATATTTCGCTACCGATCGTACTGACGTACATACATTGGAAGAAGCGATCAAGGGAGCTGATGTTTTCCTCGGACTGTCAAAAGGAAACGTGCTTACTCAAGATATGGTAAGAAGCATGGCAGACCATCCGATTGTTTTTGCTTTGGCAAACCCAACTCCAGAAATATCTTACGAAGATGCTATGGCATCACGCCCTGACGTATTGATGTCAACCGGACGTTCAGACTATCCTAACCAGATTAATAACGTTATCGGATTCCCGTATATATTCCGTGGAGCATTGGATACACGTGCTACTGCTATCAACGAAGAAATGAAACTGGCAGCAGTACGAGCTATCGCCGGTCTTGCTAAAAAGCCTGTACCCGATGTAGTAAATGAAGCATATCATGTCAACAACCTGACATTTGGTCCTGAATATTTTATACCGAAGCCAGTAGATCCACGACTGATAACAGAAGTTTCCATGGCTGTGGCTAAGGCTGCAATGGAATCGGGAGTCGCACGTAAGCAAATTACCGACTGGGAAGCATACAAGAATCACCTGCGTGAACTGATGGGACAAGAAAACAAACTGACTCGCCAGTTATATGAAACAGCACGTCGCTGCCCGCAACGCGTTGTATTTGCCGAAGGAACTCACCCCAACATGCTGAAAGCTGCAGTAGAAGCCAAGGCCGAAGGTATCTGTAACCCAATCCTATTAGGTAATGAAGAAAGAATAGCTAAGCTTGCCAAAGAACTCGACCTGAATCTGGATGGAATAGAAATCGTAAATCTCCGCCACGACCGTGAAGCAGAACGCCGCGAACGTTACGCACGCATACTGTGTGAAAAACGTGCCCGCGAAGGAGCAAACTTTGCCGAAGCAAACGACAAGATGTTCGAACGTAACTATTTCGGTATGATGATGGTGGAAACAGGAGAAGCCGATGCATTTGTTACAGGTCTGTACACCAAATATTCAAATACTATCAAAGTAGCCAAGGAAGTTATCGGTATACAGCCGGGATACAACCATTTCGGAACAATGCACATCCTGAATTCCAAGAAAGGAACATATTTCATCGCTGATACATTGATCAACCGTCATCCGGATACCGATACACTCATCGACATAGCAAAATTGTCAGTAAAGGCAGTACGTTTCTTCAATCAGGAACCGGTTATGGCCATGCTTTCATACTCTAACTTCGGTTCAGATACTGAAGGAAGCCCGGCAAAAGTACACGAAGCAATAAACTATATGCACAACGAATATCCGGAACTGGCTATCGACGGAGAAATGCAGGTAAAATTTGCCTTGAACAATGCATTGCGTGATGAAAAATATCCTTTCACACGCCTGAAAGGAAAAGAAGTCAATACGCTTGTATTCCCTAACTTAAGTTCGGCAAATGCAACTTATCAGCTTATACAAAATATGAGTGAGACAGAGGTTATCGGTCCGATTCAGATGGGATTGAACAAACCTATCCACTTTACCGATATAGAAAGTTCTGTACGTGATATCGTGAATATCACCGCTATTGCCTGCATCGATGCAATAGTAGATAAAAAAAAGAAACAATGTTAAACCCTTTATAAAAGGAAAAGCTGAAATCGGGAAAATGACGAATTAAAATTCACAGAAGAATTACTTCATTTTCTGATTTCAGCTTTTCCTTTTTTATCCATAAACAAAAGCTATGAGAAAACCACTAACAAAAACCCAAAGTGTCATACTTACCCTGTTTTGGGCAGCTCTTTGCTTTGTAGTCCTGACTTCTTCTCCACGTATTGACGGACCGCTTATCACAATGCTTCTCATTTCAGGAGCTTTGGTATTTATTCCTATCGCTAAGTCTATGAAAAACAATAAATAATAAGCATTTACACATATTTAATTCACAAAATCAAATATTTTGATATTTTTTCTTTGATTTTATTTATCAAATGTTGCACAAATAAATTTTTATCTATATTTTTGTCACATCAAAAATTGATCAATTTAGAAAATCAAATAATCCAACAACTAAATAGATAATTTATGAATGCAGCTAAAGTATTGGAAGATCTGAAAAGAAGATTTCCTAATGAGCCTGAATATCACCAGGCAGTAGAAGAAGTGTTAGGCACTATCGAAGAAGAATACAACAAACACCCAGAATTCGACAAAGTAAATTTGATTGAACGCTTGTGCATTCCTGATAGAGTTTATCAGTTCCGTGTAACTTGGATGGATGATAAAGGCAATATCCAGACTAATATGGGTTATCGCGTTCAGCACAACAATGCAATCGGCCCGTACAAAGGCGGTATCCGTTTCCATAGTTCTGTAAACTTAGGTATCTTGAAATTCCTTGCTTTCGAGCAGACATTCAAAAACTCTCTGACAACACTCCCTATGGGTGGTGGTAAGGGTGGTTCTGACTTCTCTCCACGTGGTAAGTCAAATGCAGAAGTAATGCGTTTCTGCCAGGCGTTTATGTTGGAGTTATGGCGTCATATCGGTCCTGAAACAGACGTTCCAGCCGGAGATATCGGTGTTGGTGGTCGTGAAGTAGGTTTCATGTTCGGTATGTACAAAAAGCTGGCTCACGAATTTACCGGTGTATTGACAGGTAAAGGTCGTGAATTTGGTGGCTCATTGATTCGTCCTGAAGCAACTGGTTACGGAAATATTTATTTCTTGCTGGAAATGCTTAAGACACGCAACATAGATATTAAAGGTAAAACTTGTCTTGTATCAGGTTCAGGTAACGTAGCTCAGTACACAGTAGAAAAACTGATCCAACTGGGAGCAAAAGTTGTTACAATGTCTGATTCAGACGGTTATATTTATGATCCGGACGGTATCGACCGTGAAAAGCTGGATTACATCATGGAACTGAAGAACTTGTACCGTGGCCGTATCCGCGAATACGCAGAAAAGTATGGCTGCAAATATGTAGCAGGTGCTCGTCCATGGAACGAAAAAGCAGATATCGCTCTTCCTTCTGCAACTCAGAATGAAATCAATGGCGACGATGCAAAAGCATTGATTGCAAACGGTGTAATCGCTGTTTCGGAAGGAGCAAACATGCCTTCTACTCCAGAAGCTATCCGTGTATTCCAGGAAGCTAAAATTCTTTATGCTCCGGGTAAAGCTGCTAATGCTGGTGGTGTTTCTGTTTCTGGTTTGGAAATGACTCAGAATTCTATCAAACTGAGCTGGAGTCAGGAAGAAGTAGATGAAAAACTGAAGAGCATCATGAAGAACATTCACGAAGCTTGTGTACAGTATGGTACAGAACCAGACGGTTATATCAACTACGTGAAAGGTGCAAATGTTGCCGGCTTCATGAAAGTTGCCAAAGCTATGATGGCTCAGGGTATTGTATAAACAGATTATCCCTAACATAAAAACAGAAACGGGTGGAATACGAATAACGTTCCACCCGTTTTTTATATCAGTAAATACTGTTCACAACAAAAAAATCCTCCTTTATTCATAAAGAACTATTGCTGTCCGATAAAATCGATTGAATATAAAAGAATATCGCTCGGCCATTGTA
>ERZ779865.1790-NODE-1790-length-14863-cov-3.391140_pt1 | contig 14863 bp, 20 predicted proteins | sample MGYA00433088_ERZ779865 | MGnify/ENA primary metagenome ERZ779865 (study PRJEB29588, sample SAMEA2151703) | human gut metagenome | biome: human gut; feature: human-associated habitat; material: faeces | place: Denmark | collected 2008/2010 ... | reverse complement strand
TATTAATATTTAGATAAAAAAATATAAACTGTAAAAAACACAGGAAATAACAGGGGTTTACAAGGTTAAAAAACTGTGATACTGTGAATTTACGATATATCGAAAAATAATTTAAAAACCTCTTGACTTTTGGCTGACATAATATATATAAGACAATTATGGCAGACAAAACAAGGAGGTGAAAGAGATGTCACCTAAAATAGGTCGTCCAACCAATAACCCCAAAGAAGAAAGAATAACTGTAAGGCTTGATAAGGAGTCATCAGAGATATTGAATGACTACTGTATTCGACAAGATATAGGAAAAGCAGAAGCTATTCGTCAGGGCATAAAAAAATTAAAAGACGACAAAAAAATAGAGTGTTGCACCGCTACGCAAATGATATTGGAGTATTTATGAGACACGACACAATAAAAACTATGACCATTGTGACAAATCAAGGAGATGTACGATATATTTCAAAAGGCGAACATTTTGATTATAATGGAGCGGTTGAATTGATGAGAGAGTGTCAGGAAAAATATAGTGATAATATTAATAAGTGTATTGATTTGTTTTAAAAAAATGCTATTCTGTTGGCATACAGAGAGGGTAATATTGAGGCAGGAGGTGTTTCAATGGATGGTATATTAGATGGAAAACCGGGAATGACAATTGATGAATTGATTGCATTATTGGAAAAAGGACCAATAAAGGCAGAAAGCAATAATGAAGATAAAGCAGAAATAAAAGAAAACAAGTAACAGCCACCAGTCGAAAGATTGGTGGTATTTTTATACCCAAGTTGCACCGGTGCAACAGAAAGGAGTAATATGTCAGCAGAAGAATATCCAGATTTTGTAAAAACAACAGGCTATGGTGTAGACCCACTAGGATTGTGCGGTATTAACTGCTATCACAATTTCTGGCCGTTTATACCTGGAGTGTCAGTAAGGCTGTATACAGATGAACAGCTTGATAAGATGAATGCCAAAGAGAATGAAAAGAAAGAATTTAATGGAAAAGAATATACAACCTATGAGGCAACACAAAGAATGAGACAGTTAGAAACACTTATGCGTAAGGAGAGGCTTGATGTACATCTTCTTAAAAAGGCAGGAGCGGAAAATGAACAGGTAAAGGAAGCAAGAGCCAAATATAGAAAGACAAGTGCAGAATACAGGGAGTTTACAGAAGCTATGGGAATGAAAGAGCAAAGAGAAAGAGTGACAGTAGATGGCCTTGGGAGGGTATAAATGATTAATATAACAATATATGATAATGGATTTGAAATAGAGGGACACGCTGGGTATGCGCAGAAGGGCAGTGATATAATATGTGCGGCAGTATCGGCACTGAGCCAGACGTGCAGGATAAGTATTACTGAGCTGGCAGGGTATGAACCAGTATGTGAAGAAAAAGACGGCTATATGAAGCTTATGTGTGCAGATGTTAATAAAGTAATAAGAGTATTATTAAAGTCATTTGAACTGGGAATTGAGGCAGTAAATGAAAATTATGCGGGATTTATAAAGATTGTTCGTTTTGTTCGTTAAAAAGGTGATATTATTTAAAATGAAATAAATATAAGAAACAGAGGCAGGGTTTAAGAACCTTGCCTTTTTTCGTACCAAAACGTGTGAGGCAAACACGGGATAACATAGGAGGTTATTGATGAGAAGATTTAATTTACAGCTTTTTGCTGACGGTGGCGAAGAGGGAACTGGTACAACCGGAACAGAAAGACACGAAACAGGATATAGTTTTGAACAGGCAGAGGAAATAGCAACGGCAAGAGCAGAGCGTGCAACAAAGGCAGCATTACAAAGTTATTTCAGACAGCAGGGAATGACTGAAGAGGAAGCACAGGAGGCTTTTAAAGATTACAAGAACAAAAAGGAAGCACAAAAGCCTGATATAGCAGCAGTAACTAAAGAAAGAGATGAGGCTGTGTCAAAGGTAAAGGCTTACGAGAATGAGAAGCTTTTAAGACAGAAAAATGTCAGGGAAGATGATATTGATTATGTAACTTATAAGGTTAATCAGATGGTAACAGATAAAGTGGATTTTGGTGCGGCAGCAGATAAATTCTTAAAGGACAATCCACGATATAAGAACACAGCAGGATACAGAGTATCTACTGGTGTTCAGAGTGGAAGTGGAGAGACAAGAACAAAAAGCGAACAGATTAGTGATGCACTGAAAGAGGCATTCAGGGCAAGATAAGGAGAATATGATGAATAGAAATAAGATGAATTTACAGAGATTTGCAACAAACATTGTAACCAGAAATGATGCGGCGGCATTAATTCCGGAGCAGATAAGCAAGGAGATTATACAGTCGGCGACAGAAAGCAGTACAGTTCTTCAGCTTGGAAAGCGACTTCCCAATATGACCAGCAATAAGACAAGTATGCCAGTATTAGATATGCTTCCAGTAGCGTATTTTGTTAATGGAGAACCAGGAACAAAGCAGACTACAAAGCAGGCCTGGGCTAATAAGTATATATATGCAGAAGAGATTGCGGTAATTGTTCCTATACCGGAAGCGGTATTAGATGATGCTGATTATGACTTATGGGCAGAGATTAAGCCAAGAATTGCAGAAGCTTTTGGCAATAAGATTGATGGAGCGGTTCTTTTTGGAGTTGATAAACCAACAACTTGGAGAGATGATATTGTAACAACAGCTAAGACAGCAGGAGCAAAGACAACATTAACAAGTGATCTGTATACGGATATTATGGCAGAAGGCGGTGTTATAGCCAATATTGAGGCTAGTGGTTATCTTCCAACAGGAGCAATTGCGGATGTGACAATGAGAGCGAAGCTCAGGGGCTTAAGAGATAATAATGGAGTTCCGCTTTTTAAATCAGATATGCAGGGGGCAACTAATTACGCATTAGATGGTAATCCTATGTATTTCCCTCTTAATGGTGCATATGATGCAAGCAAGGCATTAATGATAAGCGGAGATTTTAACCAGCTTGTATATTCTGTAAGACAGGATATAACATATAAGATATTTACAGAAGGTGTAATTCAGGATCCAACAACAAAGGAAATTGTATATAATCTTATGCAGAATGATATGGTTGCACTTCGTGCAGTTATGCGACTTGGCTGGGAGCTTCCTAATCCAGTTAACAGAATAAAAGGTGATAAGAGTAAGAGGTGTCCATTTTCTATTCTTGTATCTGAATAATATGGAGGCACTAATGAGTTACGCAGATTATGAATATTATAATAACGAATATTTACTTGGAAAAGCGGCACTTATTAGTGCCGCTGATTTTAATTATTATGAAGCAAAGGCGGCAGGAAAGGTAGACTATTATACATTTGGAAGGTTAAAGACATCTACGGATATACCGGAAGAAGTAAAAAAGTGCGTATGTGATATAGCAGAGAAATTACAGGAATATGATAAAGCAGTTAAGGGCATAACATCTGAAAAGGTGGGAGATTACTCTGTGTCATACGAAAGTAAAGCAGTGCAGAAAGATAATTGTGATAATGAGATTAAAGACTGTATAAAGAATTATCTTTCACATACAGGATTGTTAAGCCGTATTCCTGCTGGGAGGTGTATGTATGAAATATAAAGTTACAGCCCCACTTGGCATAACTGAAAGATTATATGGAATTGATTTTAAGAACGGCATAGGAATAACTAATAATGATTATGCAGTTAAGGTTTTAAAGGAAAAAGGATATGCAGTTGAGGAGCTTAAGGCAGAAAAGGAAAAGGTGAGCGAAGATGTACACTAATGCAAGTGTTACTTATTATTCGCATACAGATATAGGCTTTCTGCGGCATTATATAGAAGATGTATTTGTAATGAGTGATACACAGGATAGTGTAAGCAAGGACGGAAGCACCAGAAATGACAACTTAAAGATATACATTCCAGCAGAACAGGCTAAAGGAATTGTATTCAAAGTTAAAGATTTAGTTGTTAAGGGACTGTGTGAGGTTGAATTTGACAATCAGTCAGATAAGGGAATATCAGACAGCCTGAAAGAATTAAAACGCAGTACAAGGGTGTATGAAGTATATCAGGTTACAGAGAAATTGTACGGCAGTAAGAATATGCAGCACATAGAATTGGCAGGAAGGTGATTATATGCACTTTACAATCCACGGAAATATGAATATATCCCTGAAAGACTTTGCAAGGAAAAGAAAAGGGCTTCAAAGGGGTGGACCTGTACAGAAGTTCATTGACAACGAAGTTATGAAGCAGATGTCACCAATGATGCCGAGGGCTTCAGGAACAATGATACAGAGTATGATTACAAATACAGTTATTGGTTCAGGATATGTTAATGTCAATGTTCCATATGCACGATTTACATATTATGGAAAAGTTATGATATATGAGCCGACTGGAAGCACATATGCACCAAAAGATGGGAAAAAGATAGTAACACAGACTGATTTAAAGTATCAGGAAGCGCCAACACGAGGAGCTTTTTATTTTGAGAGAATGAAAAAGGCAAAGAGAGCACAGATACTTAAAGGAGCACAGGAGATAGCCAATAAATTATGACAATATTAGAGATTACAAAGCAGATAATTAATGAATACCCGCACATAGAAGAATTTACTAATAATATCCACTATGATTTCTCAGATGATACTGAGGGCGAGGCAGGATTGTATATTGCTGGTGACAGAAAAATATCTGAGGATGTACTGGGTAATCAGATGAGGCAGAGTGATATGATTATGTACGCTACCTGTCAGGCGGCATCTGACTATGACAGATTAAATAACAGTAATTTCCTAAGCAATTTATCCTGGTATCTTGAGAATGTTGAGCAGGGTGCATACGAGGTGACTATAGGAGATGATAACAATGTTAAAAAGGGGAAGCTTGAACAGATAAGCTGTTCCAACGCAATGCTTATAGCTTATCTTACAGATGAACTTACAGGACCTGTAAGATATCAGTTACAGATAACAGCACAGTATAGAATTGATAATTAGGAGGAAAGCAAATGAATAAAGACGGAATGAACCTGCAAAGATTTGGACAGGAAGGTGTAGGCAAGTTAAAGAGAAGCCATCTTTTACATTATATTGATGCCTCATTCGGAGGCACAGATCCAGTATGGTATCTGATAGGAAAAGACGTGGAGGATATGAGTGTGGAATTAAATCCGGATACAGAAACCAAGAAAAATATCCTTGATGAAACATCTGTACAGGATAATGGCTATGAGCCAAGCATAGAAGTAGATACATACTATGCCAATACAGAGGACAGTATATATCCAAAGCTTAAGGATATTGCTATGAACAGGCTTACAGGAGATGACTGTAAAACAAAAATTCTTGAAATCATCGTTGATAAGAAAACAGGACCATTTGATGCGTGGACGGAAGATGTTGTGGTTAAGCCTACAAGCTATGGTGGAAAGACAGGTGGTGTGGCAATTCCATATACAATAAGCCTTAATGGCAACAGAAAACAGGGTACAGTAACAATGAACGATAAGACACCAACATTTGCAACAGTATAAGGAGATATAAAGTATGTCTAATATGGAAAATTTATCATTTGATGAAGGTCTTAAAAGTTATAAGATAAATGGCGACCCGAACAGAATATTAAGATTTAATCCGGGAGATGTGAATATACTTACAAGATATAAGGAAGTTGTAAACAATCTTAATGAGATAGCAAATGAGCTTCCTGATGCAAAGATTAAGCCAGATGGAACAGCAGAGGATAATGCAGAGATAGTGGGAGCACAGCTTACAGCATTTAATGAGGCACTTAAGAAACAGATAAATTATCTGTTTAATGCAGATGTGTATGATGTTTTATTTGCTGGTCAGAGTCCGTTATGCAGGGTCGGCACAGGGCGAAAGCTTCTGTGTGAAGAGATAATTGAAAAGCTTGGAAGATTAATTGGTGATGAATGTGGAGAAACTGTTGACAATGTAAATCTTCGTGTAAGTAAGTATACTGCTGAGTACGAAGGTAACAGGGAGTACCGCAGAAATAAAAATAAGCAGTATAGGAAGAATAAAAATTACAAGAAACAATTCTACGGGGTGTGATTATGAAGGGGCTTCCAACCGAACTTGAGGTTAATGAAAAAAGATATAGGATACGGTCCGATTACAGGGATATATTAAAAATAATACAGGCTTACAATGATCCAGAGCTGGAAGAAAAAGAAAAGTGCTATGTGGCATTAAAAATATTATATATAAATTTTGAAAATATTCCAGAAAAAGATATGGAAGAGGCTTATAGAAAGGCTGTATGGTTTATTGATTGTGGAGAACAGTATACAGAAAAGACCACACAGGAATTAAGGCTGATGGATTGGGAACACGATGAGTCTATTGTAATTCCAGCAATTAATCGTGTGGCTGGCAGAGAGGTAAGGACAGCTAAATATATTCACTGGTGGACGTTTATAGGCTTATATATGGAGATTGGTGAGTGTGTATTTAGTGAGGTTGTATATATAAGGCAGAAGCTGGCCAAACACGAAAGGCTGGAAAAGTATGAAAAGGTCTTCTATAGAGCTAATAAGGATATTATAGATTTGCCAGTAATAAAAGATAAGGAAGAACTTGAAGAGGAAGAGTTTATTAAAAATATGTTTGGTTAGAGGACTGTATGACAGCCCTCTATTTTTGTATGGAGGGCTTAAATGAGTGATGATGAGAGAAAGATAAGCTTTGATACTGGGATTAATCTTGATGGCTTGGAGAATGATACAAAAGAACTTAAGAGTATGGCTAACGATATAGCCAGAACAATTGAAAATATGGGAAAAGACATAGAAGATAATGTGTCTGGCATAAGTATGGAAAACATACAAAATTCTATGGAGGACCTTACAGCAGAAGCAATAAAGTCAGCTCAGGCAATGTTAAAAGTAAACCAGATGATTAATAAGCTGGACGATGTTACAGGTCCTAAAGCTATATTGGATTCTATTAAAGAATATGAGAAAGAACTTGAAAAGCTTCAGGAAAGAATGGCTGGTTATTCCCAATTTGATATAGATGGACAGTCAGATGTTTATAAGCAGGATAAGGAAAGTATAGAGGAGTTAAGAAATTCCATAAATGCTGCAAAAGATGATTTAAGAAATTATTATATGCAGCAGGAAGCAGAAAAAATAGCAATTGATAATCTGAAGCAGAAAGCAAAGGATAAGGCAGCCGCAGAGAAAACAGCGGCAAAGGAGGCAGCAGAAGCTGTAAAACAGGCAGCAAGGGATAAGGCAGCCGCAGAGAAACAGGCAGCAGAGGAAGAAAAGCAGGCACAGAAAGAGATTGCAGCCGAGCAGGAAAAATCTATAGCAAGAAAGAGAAAGCTAGGCAGTGTTTGTAAAATGCTTGGTTCTCAGATAGGAAAGGTTGCAGGGAAAGCAATTGGAATGTGTGGTGCAATGTGCAAAGCCGATAGCAGAACACAAAAGCTAAGTGGAAGCTTAAAGAAATTAGCGGGCATTGCAAAGACAGCACTTGTATTTAATGTTATAAGAAAAGGCTTAGATGCCTTAAGAGAACAGTTTGGAACAATGCTTAAAGCTAATGCTGAATTTAGTTCCTCTCTGGCAGTTGTTAAAGGTAATCTTGCAGTAGCTTTCCAGCCAATATACGAAGCGGCTATGCCATATATTAATATGCTTATGCAGGGGCTTAAGACACTTACCAATCAGCTTGCAGTATTTACTAATACGCTTTTTGGAAAGACGATAAGCGCAAGCACACAAGCAGCTAAAGCAATGAATAAACAGGCAGCGGCGGCAAAGAAAGTGGGAAAGGAAACACAGAAAGCCGTGGCCAATATTGATGAGTTTAATATATTGTCAGATAATAGCTCATCATCTGACAGTGGAACAGCAATAAAATATGATGTAACAGAGTCTGCGGGAGCTTCTGATTTTGCCAATATGATAAAACAGGCTTGGGAAAATCAGGATTTTACTGATGTGGGTGTTCTTATAGGACAGAAAATAACTAATATGTTGCAAGGAATTAACTGGGACGAAGTGTATAGTAATGCTTCAAAAGTATCTATAAGCTTTGCAACATTTTTTAATGGTCTGGCAGATGGAATTGACTGGAATGTAATAGGTCAGACAGTTTCCGGAGGAATTAACACAGCGCTTATATTTGCAGATACATTTTTAACTAATTTTAATTTTCTGGGTTTTGGAGAGAAGATTGGAAGTGGACTTACATCAGCTATATCAACAATACAGTGGGATTTATTAGGAAGGTCTTTAGCAGATATTCTGAATGGAGCATTTGACTGGGTATATGGCTTTCTGTCCACATTTGATTGGACGCTGCTCGGTTCATCGTTAGCTTCAAGTATATCTAACTTTTTTAATACAACTAATTGGAGAGAGCTTGGAGTTGATGTATCCGCTCTTGTTATTGGGGTTGTAGATATGCTTACTGAGCTGCTAAGAGATACAGACTGGCTCGGTGTTGTAAATGCTGTTTTTGATGTTATAAAGGGTATTGATTGGGGTGGAGTAATAAGATCCTTAATAGAATTAATTGTAACGGTATTTCTTACACTTCTTACATTAATATATGATGTTGGAATCAATATAGGAGAAATGCTTATAGAGGGACTTAAAGACGGAATTGTAAGCCTTATTAAAAATATAGGGCTTTGGCTTTATAACAATTTAGGTAAGCCAATCATAGATGCCGTATGCAATTTCTTTGGAATACATAGTCCTTCTACAGTATTTTCAGATATAGGACAGTTTCTTATAAAAGGACTGCTGAATGGGGTATCGGGTATGTTAGGTTCTGTAAGACAGGGCTTTAACAAGCTGGTAGATACGATAATAGCGCCATTCAGAAATCTGGGTGAAACTCTGAAAAGTATATTCAGTAATGCTTGGCAGCGTGTATTAAATATTTTCTCGGCAACAAGTTTTGCAGGAGTGGCTTCTAATATTGGTGCAACATTTAAAAATATAATTAACAGATTGATATCTGGAATAAATAATGTGGTTTCAAAGCCATTCCAGACACTTGGGAGTGCATTTGCAACACTCAGAAAAGTTAATATTTTAGGAGGTCACCCATTTGGATTCCTGCCTAATATACAAGCCCCACAGATACCATTTTTGGCAAAGGGTGCTGTTATACCAGCTAATAGTCCATTTGTGGCTGTATTAGGAGACCAGAGGAGTGGAAATAACATAGAAGCTCCAGAAAGACTTATAAGACAGATTATGAGAGATGAACTTGCAGGGCTGACAGATAGACAGAGAACAGAGGTAGTTGTATCTCTAAAGGGAGAGATGGCTAAGTTCTTCCAGGCATTTGTAGAGGAATACAAAAAAGAGCGAGATAAGACTGGCAAAGATCCTATTTTAGGAATATAAGGAGATATTTATGGCGAAGTTCAGACCTATTTTAATATTGGCAGGGGTAGAGTTACCCCTGCCTGATTCATATTCACAGACTATTGCAGATTTGAGCAGTACACAGACAGGAAGGACACTGGATGGAAGGGCACACAAAGATGTTATAGCAGTTAAAGATACTATCCCACTCAAGTGGAGCAGACTTGAGTGGGAAAAGGCGGCAGAAATAGCAAATGCAGTTGACGGCATAGAATATGCGGTGATGCAGTATATGGATGTAAGAAATCCATATGAGATGACAAAGACAGAAGTGTATGTCGGAGACAGGAAAGCTGAGTTTGTTGAAGCTGATACAGATGGTAAAGTCTATTGGAGTTTAGAGTTCAGCAGAATAGAGGTATAAGTATGTTAAATGTAGAAAGAAATGGAAGAGACAGTGCAAGAGTTGAAATACATCTTGTTAATGGTCAAGTGATATATGCAGATGAAAAAAGAGTTATGAGTGACGGCATTAAAATCGAAGATACAGCAAGTGAAAGCAGCAATTTTAGTATTGGTTTTGTAAGCTGTAAAGTTCTTACATTACAGCTTATGAATTATGACCAGAACTATAATACGAATAATTGCACCGGTGCAACAGTTATTCCATACATAATAAATAATGGAAAAGAGTACAAAAAAGGGCAATACAAGGTTTATTCAGGTGAATATGATAATGGATTGCTTAATTTAACCTGTTATGACAATGTGAGAGAGCTTGATAAAAGCATAGATGCAAGTAAATTTACTTTGCCTTGTACATATGCACAGGCATTAAAAACAGCAGTGGAAAGCTGTGGACTTACATTGGCAAATACTAAATTTACTAATTATGATTTAATGCTTACGGAACTGGATAACAGCATATCTACATACAGGCAATTAGCTGAATATATAATGCAATGTGCGGGCAGTGTGCTTAAGGCTAATACAGAGGGCATTATAACAATAAATGATTATAAAAAAATATTCAGGAGAGGAGATAATCTTGATGGTGGTAATCTAACAAACTATAACTCCGGGGATACAGCAGATGGTGGTAATTTTTCTGATTATAATTCTGGCTATACTTTTGATGGCGGAGCATTTGGCGATAGAAAAGATATAGAGTTTAAGTATGATATATCAGATTTAACAGCCGCTACAGAAGATACAATAATTACAGGAGTGGCCGCAACAATAAATGATGTAAGTTATATTGTGGGTACAGAAGGCTATATATTAGAGATTTCTAACAATCCTCTGATAAATGAAGATAATGTAAATAAAATACTGACAGCTTTAAATAATAAATATAAGGATATGAGGTTCAGAAAGCTAAGCGGAAAAGTAATGTCGGATTTCAGGCTGGAGTCTATGGATCCGTTATGTGTGGAAGACTATAAAGGTAATGCTTATGACTGCTATTTAACAAGGCTTACTTATACAATTGGAGACTATACAGATATTAGCTGTGACTGTAAGACAAAGGAGGAAACGGAAATATCTGGCAATTCTACAGTTACAAAAATATTAAAAATGGCAGAGTCGAGTGCAGATAAGAAAGTTGAGAAGGAGAAGAATGTAAGAGAAAAGGCATTGGCAGAGCTGACAGAGAAGCTTAGCAAAAATACAGGATTGTATTATACAGCGCAGGAAGCAGAAGGAGGCGGATATATATATTATACACACGATAAAAAGACCCTTGCAGAGAGTACATTTATAACAAAATGGACAGCGGAAGCAATAGGAATAAGTATGGATGGAGGAAAGACTTATCCATATGGATTTACTGTTACAGCAAAAGTAATTATGGATATAATTGCGGCTAATAAAGTATCTGCGACATATATAGAGGGAGGAATATTAAAGCTAGGTGGACAGGATAATACACACGGAGCAATAAATATATTAAATGCTAAGGGAGAGCTTATAGGTTCCTGGGGAGCAAATGGAGTAGATGCCCAAAAAGGTTTTATTGGTGGCTGGAGCATAGAAAATGGAATGTTAAAAAGAACCACAGAGACATATATACCACCTAATAAAAAAGTTCTGGATAAATTGTCATATGTAATAAGAGCTGATGCAGCAAATACATTAGATAAAAATTTATATGATTTTAACGGTAATGGTCAGATAGATATGTATGATTTTGTATATGTAAAAAGGGTACTTAATGGACTAACAGAGTTTAATAAAGACACTTGTGCTATTGCTAAGACGAGCACAGTTACAATAACAATAAATCCTTACAGTACTAAAGAAATGATTTCAATATATGGAACTGATATGTGGGGCCAAGAAAGAAAAACAATAATGGGAATACAGGATTTACAGATAGATAAAGTAAAGTCTGACAGCGTAGAAGCTGGTGAATTTAAACTTAATAAAGATTACGAACATCCTGATATTGGTGGAGTTACAAATGTAATCACTATGGGAGATAACAGTAAATCTTATATAGGAAGCCAGGATGGTACGGCAATACTCGGAAACTCAGTTGGATACGAGTTGAGATTGCAGACAGATGGCAATTTAGTTTTGTATAACACAAGTGGCATAGCAGTATGGAGTTCAGGAACAGCAAGAGGATAATGATATGGGAATATATGTAAGAAGAGGAATGGAAGCGGATTTTGATCCGGAAAAAATGAAGCCCGGAGAATGGGCAGTAAGTATTAACAGCGATAGAAAAAAGCAGAAAATATGGATGTGTTTTGCACCCGGTGTAGTAAAAAGAATGGGTACATATGAGGATTTCGTTGACCAGATTGAGAATGCAACAGATGAGATAAAGCAGAAATACATAACAGCTTTTAGCGAGATTTTAAAACAGATAGAAGATGACAAAAATGTTGTAGATGAGGAATACCAGTATGTTGTGTCATTTAAGAAAGCAATTGACAATACTTATATACCTCAAATAACAGCATATGCCAATGCGGCGGCAAGCAGTGCCAAATCAGCGGCGACATCAGAAATCAATGCCAATACATATAAGACGAATGCAGCTTCAAGTGCCAGTGCGGCGGCAAGCAGTGCCAAATCAGCGGCGGCATCAGAAAGTAATGCCAATACATATAAAACAAATGCGGCTTCTAGTGCTAATACAGCGGAAACTGCAAGGACAGCGGCAGAAACTTATAAAAATAATGCACAGACATATATGAATAATGCCAAGAGTTATATGGATGCGGCCAAAACAGCAGCAGCTTCCATAACAGGAGCATTAAAGCCTAAAGGAACAGTTACATTTGCTAATCTTCCGAATATAAGCAGTGTTGAAACTGGTGCGATGTATAACATCAGTACAGCATTTACATCTGTTGAAAAGTTATTTAAAGATGGAGGAAAAATACAGTACCCAGCGGGAACTAATGTGTATAAAACGGAGGATGGAATGTGGGACTGTTTGGGTGGAGAGTTAAGCGACTACTTAATGAAAGCGGATATTGATACAGCGGTAGAGGAAGCAATGCCAGATTATACAGCAAGTACAAGCCTTCAGGAGCTGGTGGCTGGCGAGAGTTTGAAATCTGCTCTTGGAAAAATTAAGACGGCTGTTAAGAATGTTATAGCAATTGTTAAGCTGCTTGGAAGTACAGATATAAGCAAGATAGGTGATGGAACAGTAACTGGAGCGATAAGTAATAATGCTACTACAATTAATAGGGTTATAAATAAGCAGGCAACGGATTTAAGGGGTGTTAATACAAAAATTGATGAAGTTACAATGACAGCTGCGGCAAATAAAAAATTGTTAGGGAGTACAAGTATAAGCGGTATAGGTAATGGAACGGTTACAGGAGCAATAAGTATAATTAATAGCAATATTGGTGTAATAAACTTAGGATTTGATGATACAAAGGCAGACTCCTGGAAAGGTTTAATTGATAAAAAAATACAAATAATAAAATCTCAAAACAAAGATGGTGTATTTTTGATTCGAGGTGGTTGGAGTGGAAGAGAATACGGAATTACTATAGGACAGAGCATAAGTGGAGATGTTATAGTGTTTGATTTTTCGTCATATGCTATTTATGTAGGTATGAAGATGGCTAATGAAACATATCCAAGCTATAGAATTTATAACCCATCCGCTTATTAATATTATTTTGAATTCTAGGCATAGCTACATAAGTAGTTATGTCTATTAATTATACACTTTTTGCACTGTATTATGGTGCTTTATAAAACATAAAATCAGGGAGAAAAAACAATGAAAATGATTAGAGCACCTAATGTTAAAGTGAATATTAATTAAAGAGTATATAAAATTCTAGGAGGAAAAAAGAAATGATAACTTTAAAATATATGTATGTAGAAGCAGCACATAACAAATTGATACAGCTTGTTATAATAGCGGTAATAATAGATACAATTTTTGGTATCTTAAGAGCAATTAAGGAACGAGATTTTAATAGCTGCTTTGGAATTAATGGAGCAATAAGAAAATGTGGAATGATTTTGTCTATAATATTACTTGTGCTTGTTGACTACATAACAGGATTTAACATAATTGGTTTTCTGCCGGAGGAAATAAGACAGCATATAGGAAATAGTATAGGAATTTCCGGATTTTTTGCATTGCTTTATATAGCGTATGAGATTGTAAGCATATTAAAAAATATGGTCTTATGTGGTCTGCCGGTTAGAAATGTGTGGCTATATGTTAAGACATTTCTTAGTAAATATACATCAGAACTGCCAGATGATGATGAGCTTGCAGAGGACAAGGCAGTACCAGAGGTAAGTAACAATAAAACATATATTAACTAATGAGCACATGTAGTAATCGCTATGTGTGCTATTTTTATGCGCACATAGCGGAAATATATAAAAAGAAAGTGAGGAATAAGACTATGAAAAAAGGAATAGACATAAGCAGACACCAGGGAGAACTTGATTTTGATTACATTGCAGCTAACTTTGATTACGTGATTATCCGCTGCGCCTATGGCAATGACTTAAGCGAAGATGATAGTGAGTGCAGCCAGTGCGATAGCATGGCACAGACATATATAGATGAATGTGAGAAGAGAGGTATCCCATACGGATTATATATTTATCAGTATGCAGGAAACAATGATGAATCATTAAGTGAAGCTGCGCACATCAGAGAGTGGTATAACAAATGTAATCCAACAATGGGATTATATCTCGACATAGAGGATGCAGACGGATATAAGGCAGAACATGGCATTGATTATCATTATACACAGGAACTTGCACTTACATGGCTTGATGCATTATCAGATATCACAGCAAAAGGTATCTACGCAAGTCATAGCTGGCTTGACGATTATATGAACGTAGATGAGCTTATAGAACACGGCGCCCTCATCTGGGAAGCGCATTGGAATGATGATGGTGAGATATGCGAGGATAAATTCGCTATGTCGCAGGAGTCTAGTGACTACTATTTAAATGATGGCACAAGAGTAGATTATGACATAATGTATGATGAAGTCTATGACAGACTTACAAAAG